>OCGW01000183.1_pt1 | contig 2519 bp, 3 predicted proteins | sample 1502601 | NCBI WGS metagenome assembly OCGW01 (sample SAMN02324088, study PRJEB22366) | soil metagenome | biome: mixedwood plains | place: Canada | collected 2009-09 | reverse complement strand
GAAATGAAATGACTGAGTCAGCCGAGAAGAATTTCCCCGCTTATTCGCACCTTCCCTAACTAATCAATGCGTTGATTGTAAATCCAGCTAAGAGGTGAGGTTTTCAGAGCAGACAACGGTGAAATGTCATGGTATTGTTACGTTTAGGTAACAAGAAATTTGTCTGCACAAGGATTACATCATGATTATGGCGAAACTGAAGTCAGCGAAAGGGAAGAAATTTCTCTTTGGTTTGTTGGCGGTTTTCATTATTGCGGCGTCGGTTGTGACTCGCGCGACCATCGGCGGCGTTATAGAACAGTACAATATTCCGCTGTCTGAGTGGACGACATCAATGTATGTGATTCAGTCATCGATGATTTTTGTTTATAGCCTGGTCTTTACTGTGTTGCTGGCAATCCCGTTGGGAATTTATTTCCTTGGCGGCGAAGAGCAGTAAGTAAAAAATAGGCCCGATAACTCGGGCCTTGTCAGTTATTGAAGAGTCGTTAATCGTCTTCTTCGTCATCCAGTTCAACGGGTGTCTGATACTGGTCAGGTTTAATGACCAGCAGGTCGCAGCGAAGATGATCAATCACCTGTTCCGCCGTGTTGCCGAGGAATGCTGCTGAAATACCGGTGCGTCCTACCGTGCCCAGAACCACAATCCCCGCCTGTAAGTGCTCCGCCAAATCAGGAATCACCTCTTCTGGCAGACCTTTTTCTACGTGCGTCATGTTTTCATTAATGCCGAATTTCTGCCGCAGGGCTTTCATTGCCAGCAAATGTTGCCCACGAATGGCATCGTTATAAACGCTCGGGTCAAATTCCGGCAGTTCAATCGCGATATTAATTGGCGTTACCGGATAAGCGCCAACCAGATGAACTTCGGTATGGTTGACTTGTTCTGCCAGTTCGATCGTCTCTTTGACCAGTTTTTCATTGAGCGCATTATGATACGGCTCTTCACTGGCGAGATTCACCGCCACCAGCGCCTTGCCTCCTTCCGGCCACGGCTGGTCTTTCACCATCCACACCGGGCTTGGGCATTTGCGTAACAGATGCCAGTCCGTTGGCGTAAAAATCACCGCTTCCAGACGGTCATGTTGGTGCGCCATTTTTAGCACCAAATCGTGTCCGCCGCTGATCACTTCCTGAATGATGGCTTCGAAAGGACGGTTATGCCAGACCACTTTAATTTCAATGGGAACGCCAGCATTGAGATAATATTTTGCCTGCTCGTGGATCCAGGCTGTACGCTGGCTGATGACGCCCTGACGCATAGCGGTACGTTCGTCCGGGGAGAGCAGGGTGGTCATTTCGTATGAGAAGTCATAGATCGGCAAAAAGGCTTTAATTTTGCCACCAATCCGTTGATGTAAATAAACAGCTCGCCGCAATGCTGGTTGGTCGTCCTGGTTAGGATCGATAACAACGAGCATGTTCTGATACATAGCCATACAGGGTCTCCTTACAACAACTGTCAACGCAGTTTGTAATTAAAAGATTAACCCATATCTGGTGAATGAAACAGTGATGAACCTTCTGCCAGATCAATAAATCAGAAAAATTTAATGATATGACAGAAGGATAGTGAGTTATGCGGAAAAATCAGGCAACGTTACGCGTATGACCAGCAAGCTGGGCCAGCGCATCGTTATTTTCGATGGTGATGTATTTACCTTTGACTGCCAGCATGCCGCTTTTCTGGAAGCGACCCAGCAGACGGCTGATGGTTTCTACCGTCAGGCCCAGATAGTTACCGATATCGCCACGAGTCATCGTCAGGCGGAATTCACGAGGGGAGAAGCCGCGTTGGGCAAAACGACGGGACAGGTTGTAGATGAATGCAGCCAGACGTTCCTCGGCATTTTTCTTCGACAACAGCAGGATCATGTCCTGATCGTCTTTGATTTCACCGCTCATCAGACGCATCATCTGCTGACGCAGATTCGGCATTTTACCGGACAAATCGTCCAGCGTTTCGAACGGGATTTCACATACCATCGAGGTTTCCAGCGCCTGCGCGAAGCTCGGGTGATGGCCGCTGCCGATGGCGTCAAATCCCACCAGGTCGCCTGCTAAATGGAAACCAGTGATTTGCTCGTCGCCTTGCTCAGTGATGGTATAACTTTTAATCGTACCGGAGCGGATGGCATAAAGCGATTTAAGTTCATCACCAGCCTTAAACAGCGTCTGGCCTTTCTGAATAGGCTTCTTCCGCTCAATGATATTATCAAGCTGATCAAGCTCATGTTCGTTGAGTGTGAACGGGATGCAAAGCTGGCTGATGCTGCAATCCTGGCAATGGATAGCACAACCGCCAGACTGAATGCGCCGTATAATTCGCTTTTCCGGGATCATAGGTCTGCTCAAGCCGTAATTGATATTTGTCAATTTTAACATCTTTTTAGGGAGCAAGTAAGTCTAAGGAAGGTGCGAACAAGTCCCTGATATGAGATCATGTTTGTCATCTGGAGCCATAGAACAGGGTTCATCATGAGTCATCAACTTACCTTCGCCGACAGTGAATTCAGCAG
>OCGW01000178.1_pt1 | contig 2968 bp, 2 predicted proteins | sample 1502601 | NCBI WGS metagenome assembly OCGW01 (sample SAMN02324088, study PRJEB22366) | soil metagenome | biome: mixedwood plains | place: Canada | collected 2009-09 | reverse complement strand
AATTTCCACATTAAAACAGGGATTGATCATGCAAAAACTCATTAACTCAGTGCAAAACTATGCCTGGGGCAGCAAAACGGCGTTGACTGAACTTTATGGTATGGAAAATCCGTCCAGCCAGCCGATGGCCGAGCTGTGGATGGGCGCACATCCGAAAAGCAGTTCACGAGTGCAGAATGCCGCCGGAGATATCGTTTCACTGCGTGATGTGATTGAGAGTGATAAATCGACTCTGCTCGGAGAGGCCGTTGCCAAACGCTTTGGCGAACTGCCTTTCCTGTTCAAAGTATTATGCGCAGCACAGCCACTCTCCATTCAGGTTCATCCAAACAAACACAATTCTGAAATCGGTTTTGCCAAAGAAAATGCCGCAGGTATCCCGATGGATGCCGCCGAGCGTAACTATAAAGATCCTAACCACAAGCCGGAGCTGGTTTTTGCGCTGACGCCTTTCCTTGCGATGAACGCGTTTCGTGAATTTTCCGAGATTGTCTCCCTACTCCAGCCGGTCGCAGGTGCACATCCGGCGATTGCTCACTTTTTACAACAGCCTGATGCCGAACGTTTAAGCGAACTGTTCGCCAGCCTGTTGAATATGCAGGGTGAAGAAAAATCCCGCGCGCTGGCGATTTTAAAATCGGCCCTCGATAGCCAGCAGGGTGAACCGTGGCAAACGATTCGTTTAATTTCTGAATTTTACCCGGAAGACAGCGGTCTGTTCTCCCCGCTATTGCTGAATGTGGTGAAATTGAACCCTGGCGAAGCGATGTTCCTGTTCGCTGAAACACCGCACGCTTACCTGCAAGGCGTGGCGCTGGAAGTGATGGCAAACTCCGATAACGTGCTGCGTGCGGGTCTGACGCCTAAATACATTGATATTCCGGAACTGGTTGCCAATGTGAAATTCGAAGCCAAACCGGCTAACCAGTTGTTGACCCAGCCGGTGAAACAAGGTGCAGAACTGGACTTCCCGATTCCAGTGGATGATTTTGCCTTCTCGCTGCATGACCTTAGTGATAAAGAAACCACCATTAGCCAGCAGAGTGCCGCCATTTTGTTCTGCGTCGAAGGCGATGCAACGTTGTGGAAAGGTTCTCAGCAGTTACAGCTTAAACCGGGTGAATCAGCGTTTATTGCCGCCAACGAATCACCGGTGACTGTCAAAGGCCACGGCCGTTTAGCGCGTGTTTACAACAAGCTGTAAGAGCTTACTGAAAAAATTAACATCTCTTGCTAAGCTTATTAAAGGCTTATAACACCTTCAGGCGGCCAGTCCGCCTGATTTCATTTTATGGATAATCATTATGAATAAATCGCTGGTAGCGGTAGGCGTCATTGTTGCGCTAGGCGTAGTCTGGACAGGCGGCGCATGGTATACAGGCAAGAAGATTGAAACCCATCTCGAAGACATGGTCGCGCAGGCGAACGCGCAACTCAAACTGACAGCTCCTGAATCCAACCTGGAAGTGAGTTATCAAAACTATCATCGTATTCAGCAGCCAGTTGCAACTGTTGGTGAAACCCATTGCCGGGAAAGAAAATCCGTGGATTAAAAGCGGTCAGAGCGTCATCTTCAACGAATCGGTTGATCATGGTCCCTTCCCGCTTGCCCAGCTTAAAAAACTGAACCTGATCCCGTCGATGGCATCAATTCAAACCACGCTGGTTAATAACGAAGTAAGCAAACCACTGTTTGATATGGCAAAAGGTGAAACGCCTTTTGAGATTAACTCGCGCATTGGTTACAGCGGTGATTCCAGTTCCGATATTTCGCTCAAGCCACTGAATTACGAGCAAAAGGATGAAAAAGTCGCCTTTAGCGGCGGCGAGTTCCAGTTAAATGCTGACAGAGACGGCAAAGCCATCTCCCTTTCCGGGGAGGCGCAAAGTGGTCGGATAGACGCAGTTAACGAATACAACCAGAAAGTGCAGTTGACCTTTAATAATCTGAAAACCGACGGTTCCAGCACGCTGGCAAGTTTTGGTGAGCGTGTAGGAAATCAAAAACTGTCACTGGAAAAAATGACCATTTCAGTGGAAGGCAAAGAACTGGCACTGCTGGAAGGCATGGAGATCAGCGGTAAATCGGATCTGGTCAATGACGGTAAAACGATCAATAGCCAACTGGATTACTCGCTAAACAGCCTGAAGGTACAGAATCAGGATCTGGGCAGCGGCAAGCTGACTTTAAAAGTCGGCCAGATTGATGGTGAAGCCTGGCATCAGTTTAGCCAGCAATATAACGCGCAAACTCAGGCGCTGCTGGCACAGCCAGAAATTGCCAACAACCCCGAACTTTATCAGGAGAAAGTGACGGAAGCCTTCTTTAGCGCCCTGCCGCTGATGCTGAAAGGCGATCCGGTGATTACTATCGCGCCGCTAAGCTGGAAAAACAGTCAGGGTGAAAGTGCCCTGAATCTGTCGCTGTTCCTGAAAGATCCGGCAACGACTAAAGAAGCGCCGCAAACGCTGGCGCAGGAAGTAGATCGTTCGGTTAAATCTCTGGATGCGAAACTGACCATTCCGGTGGATATGGCAACTGAGTTTATGACTCAGGTAGCGAAGCTGGAAGGTTATCAGGAAGATCAAGCGAAAAAACTGGCGAAACAGCAAGTTGAAGGTGCATCAGCAATGGGGCAGATGTTCCGTCTGACCACCTTGCAGGACAATACCATCACCACCAGCCTGCAATATGCTAACGGTCAGATAACGTTAAATGGGCAGAAAATGTCGTTAGAAGATTTTGTTGGCATGTTTGCGATGCCAGCTCTTAACGTTCCGGCTGTACCGGCAATTCCGCAGCAGTAATTCACGGCCAAAACGCCGGAGAATTTTCACTCCGGCGTTTTCATCTGAAAACAAACCAGAGATTGCCTGATGCGCTACGCTTATCAGGCCTACCTTTTCCTGCAACACTTTGAATTTATGAGTTTTTGTAGGCTGGATAAGGCGTTTACGCCGCATCCGG
>OCGW01000169.1_pt1 | contig 3869 bp, 1 predicted proteins | sample 1502601 | NCBI WGS metagenome assembly OCGW01 (sample SAMN02324088, study PRJEB22366) | soil metagenome | biome: mixedwood plains | place: Canada | collected 2009-09 | reverse complement strand
CTTCAACGAGATGCCACGATGACTCATCACTGTTGAAAACAGCCACGAAGCCAGCCGGAATATCTGGCGGTGCAATATCGGTACTGTTTGCTGGCAGACCTGTATGAGGCGGAATATATGCATCACCTTCACCAATAAATTCATTAGTTCCGGCCAGCAGATTATAAATTTTTATGGTCCGTGGTTGTTCACTCATTCTGAATGCCATTATGCAAGCCTCACAATATAGTTAAATGCGATGTTTTTGACGGTGTTTTCCGCGTTACCAGCAGCGTTAACGGTGATGGTGTGTCCATGTGAACCAATCGCAACGGAGTGCGTATGAGCACCAATACCGACAGTATGCGCGTGTGCACCTGCGCTTGCAGCAGTGCCGGACAGTGAGTGGGTATGTGCGCCAGCAGATGATGTTGCATAGTTTTGATTATGCACAACAGACAATCTTGTTGATGCACTACCAGCACCGGAGTTAGCACTAGCCGTGTTCACGTTGGCTAGTGAGTGTGTGTGTGCTCCAGCCGAGTTTGTAGAGCCGCTCACACTGTGTGTATGTGCCCCGGTGTTATTCGTGGATTTAGTGCCGTAATCAAACGACGATGTGGTTTTCGTCCCCAAATCTGTACTGGATGCGCTGGCGCTGTGGGTATGCGATTTAATGCCGTCCTGTTCCTGAGACAATACGGCCCGACCACTGGCAGGTTTGCCCTTAATCGTCCAGCCACGCATATCAGGGATCACGCCTGACGGATAAGCGGCTGCAAGTTTCGGGTAAGCAGATTTGTCAAAAGCATAACCAGACGGAACGGTATCTGATGGCCACGGGATTGGTGCGCCGACTGGGTAGCTTTCTGGTGGAAGATTTTTCGAGGTATAAACTTCTGCCCAGTCTTCCTCAAAACCATAACCGTCTCTTGAAGAACGGTAGAACAGACCACCATTTCTGTAATGCGCCTTCATCTGCAGGGTCCGGCAACTTCCGACTCCGGTATAGAAGTTAACCAGAATATAGCTGTCGCCAGAGCGGGTGACATTGTAAGCGCCAGATTCGGCATTCCATGGAACGCCACCATCCGCATCGGCATATGTATCCGTTGCCCTTCTGGCAAAAGCAGCCACATGCGCGGCGGTTAAAGTAATATCTTTGGAACCATCAAACTCAACACCAGAAACCCGTCTTGGCGTTTGCAGCTTTGTTGCTGTTAATGCATTACCGTTCAGACTTGCGGACAGTTTGGTTCCAATAACCAGTTCGCCGGTTGCGTTATCAATAGCAAACGGTCTTAATGTATTCCAGCCACCATAAACATCACCTTGATTGGTAAGCAGCAGGTAAGTTTTAGCGCCATCATTACGCCATAATGCACCATACTCCCCACCTATCATTCGAATCTGATTACCACCACGCGCTACAATTTCGTCTGTGGCAAAAAGTTTTTTGCACGACAAGTTATCGTTAACGATTAACGAATGAGACTCATAAAAACCACGCCCACTCTTAAAATCAAGGATAACGTCCGCCGCGATACATTCAGTCGCCGGATTTGTTGCCCCAAACTTATAGGTCGTATCATTAACAACGAGATCAGCACCAGGTGCGGATATTGACAGGCCATCTTCAATAAACGCAAAAACAGGGAAAGCAGCGCCATCAACATAGAACACAGAGCGCAAATCATCGCCCTTATTACTCATCATTATTGAGTGAATGGCTCGTTCATTGTTTTGATATTGCCAGAACATGCCATAAGCATAACGCCCCCTGTCAGTCCAGCCACCAGGCATAACAAATCCGTTAAACTCGCAGTTATTCATCGGATCGCCTGCGGTTCGCGTTGCCGTGGTGATAATGACTCTTGATGCCAGTTCGCTTACTGAGCCAGCAGAACGCATAACAACAACAGGGTAATATTTTCCAGATGTTGCACCTGCAGGAGCGTTAACCCGCACATAACGCATACCACGCTTATCAGCAAAGTCTGTTTTACTGACCGCGTTAATGTTGTTCAGGAAGCATCCCTTATCGGGTATATCAGCGCCGTTCTGGTCTTTCTGCAGACGTTTCTCTGCATTGTCATAGGCTGATTTTACTGCCTTTGGCGTTGCCGCCAGCGTTTCAGACGTACTGTTGGTCGCACTGCTGAGCTGTACTATCCCCTTTTTCGTCGTACTTGCATCCTCAAGCGCCACGGCGGATGCAATATCCTCTGCCCGTTTAGCTGCTGTCTCGGCGCGCGTTGCCGCGGATTCCGCCGTACTTTTGCTCTGAGCTGCCGCCGTCGCACTGCCAGCAACCTCTGTCGCCTTCGTGGATGCCGTCGTGGCGCTGCTCTTCGCTGCTGACGCTTGTCTGGTCGCCTCATCTTTTGAAGCAGACGCCGATGATGCCGATGACGCCGCCGAACTGGCTGACGATGCGGCAGCCGTTTTTGAGGATTCTGCGCTTGTTTCCGACGCTTTCGCGTTCGTTTCGGATGTCTTCGCTGCGGAAGCAGACCTCGCTGCTGCGCTGGCCTGTTCAGTGGCTTCGCCAGCCTTCGTTGTGGCTGTTGAAGCAGACGATGCGGCGCTTTCTGCCGATTTTCCGGCGGCGGTGGCACTGGCTGAGGCCTGCCCGGCACTTGTTGACGCTGCACTGGCAGACGACGCAGCCGCTGTTTTTGAGCCTGCCGCAGCCGAGGCGCTCTGTCCCGCTGCCGTTTCAGAAGACCTGGCGTTCGTCTCGGACGTTTTTGCCGCCTTCGCGGAATTTCCTGCCGCCGTTGCCGAGGAAGCTGCACTACTGGCGCTTGATGATGCGTTCGTTTCTGATGATTTTGCCGCTTCTTTTGAGGCCGCCGCATCCCGGGCCGAGGTCGCAGCTTCTGATGCCTTCGTGGTCGCGGTGGATGCAGATGTGGCTGCTGATTGTAGTGACGCTGAAGCATTCGTTTCTGACGTTTTCGCCGCACCGGCACTGGTGGCCGCCGCGCTTTTTGAGGACTCTGCAGCGGCAGCACTTTTTGATGCTTCAGTGGCCTTTGTTGATGCCGTTCCTGCGCTGGAAGACGCTGACTGAGCCGACGACGCGGCCTGTCCGGCTGACGTGCTGGCTGCGCGTGCTGAGTCCGCAGCATCAGCCGCATGGGTTGCCGCCTCACGGGCTGATGTGCTGGCATCACTGGCTGACTTCTTCGCGGCTGCCGTGTTCTGTGCCACCGCGGACGCGTTACGCGCCACCTCTTCCACCATCAGTTCAAAACGGCGCAGTGCCTCCGGACGGGCATCATCCTCCGTCATGGCACCGAGAAAATCATTCAGCGTACCGGGTTGAGAATCTTCATACACGGTAATGGTCCCGGCATGTGACGGCGGGAATCCTTCCACCAACAGAATAACGCTGTACTGACCGTACTCAACGTCCATGCTGTAACGCCCGGCTTCATCCGGATTTTCTGAGGCCAGCGTGTTCACCACCACCGTGGTGCTGTTACGTTTTGCTTTCAGCTGGATTGTGCAGTTCTGTACCGGTTTTCCTGTGCCGTCTTTCAGTACACCTGAAATCTTTACTGCCATATTCACCCCACAAAAAAGCCCGCCTGAACCGGCGGGCTGTCATAACACTGTGTTACCTGGCTAATCAGAACTTATAACCGACACCCACGATGAAACCGTCAGTGCGCCAGTCGCCACTGCCGGGGCCTTCATAAGCAATATCAATGGCCACGGATTCGGTCGGGTTAAACTGCACGCCAGCTCCCCACGCCAGAGACGTGTTGCTGTGGCGACCGTCATCACTTCCGGTCAGCACGTCGTGCGTTTTCCCCTTGGGAAGGTGCGAACAAGTTCCTGATATGAGATCATCATATTCATCCGGAGCGCATCCCAGAGGG
>OCGW01000145.1_pt1 | contig 6443 bp, 10 predicted proteins | sample 1502601 | NCBI WGS metagenome assembly OCGW01 (sample SAMN02324088, study PRJEB22366) | soil metagenome | biome: mixedwood plains | place: Canada | collected 2009-09 | reverse complement strand
CGAGTTACCAGGCAGTGGTAAGGGGTTAAGTAGCCAGCCCGAGGCGTATGAACATGACGGCGGGATTCAAATTTTGCAGTGCAGCAGTTAGTTCCGCCACCCGGCGTTAAGGGGAGAGATAAGATGGTGCATTACGAAGTAGTTCAGTATTTGATGGATTGTTGCAGTATCACTTACAACCAGGCTGTGCAGGCTTTACGCAGCAACGACTGGGATCTCTGGCAGGCAGAAGTCGCTATACGTAGCAACAAGATGTGAGATTCGCAAAATGCAAAAAATCGACCTCGGCAACAACGAATCCCTGGTGTGCGGCGTGTTCCCCAACCAGGATGGAACGTTCACTGCCATGACGTATACCAAAAGCAAAACATTTAAAACCGAAACTGGTGCGCGCCGATGGTTGGAGAAGCACACAGTAAGCTAACGATTAAAACGTCTACTCCTGCTGTTCCAGAATAACTTCATAAAATGGGAGTATTTTTCGGTGACGAGATAATAAGAACAGTTTGCGCTATCACTCTGATGTTGAATGATGCCCTTCCGTTCTAATTTTTTCATAACCGGGTTACGGCAAGGAGAAGTGATAATAAGATTTCCTGTTTTAAGGAAATCTTTAAATACAGCGATTTCTTTCTCAGATAAACGAAGCAATACTCGTTGCTCTGGTAGTAATGAATAATGCTTTTGAATATGTGCTCGCAATCTTGAGAAGGAAATGGCGACCACGAAAGAAAAGGCAAAAACGATAATCTGAAAGAGCCAAGGTATTTCAATATAAGCATTGAATGCGACAGTAAACTCTTTCGGTATCAGCCAGAGAGTGAGACCAAAAATGATAATCGTATACATAAGTCTTTCGAGTGGCTCGTTAGCAAAAAGTTTCAACAATGGAGTAAATACATCCAACATATCAATAACTCTCAACTGTAAGGGTATTGAAATGTTAACACAAGCTCTCGCTGTAGGGGTATAGCCGAGACCACCGAAGCCCGGAGGTGGTGAAATAAAACCGGGCACAACACGAAGGCGCATTTCCGATATCCATAAAGAGTCGGTCTTGTCTGTTAAATTTAAATGGTGGGAGTGCGCCTCCGGTTGTAAATAACGACATTGCTGTGTGTAGTCCTGGCGGCATCAGTTTTTTTCTTGAAGTTCGGCTGATGTCCGCCCTTTTTAAAGTGAATTTTGTGATGCGGTGAATGCGGCTAAGCGCACGTGGCACAGTTAAAAGTCATGTTAGTCCTTATTGGTTTGGGTGGGAAAGCCGACTGTAATTGTTAACTGGTTGCAGTCACCTGGAGGCACCAGACACCGCATCAACAAAGTTCATTTGTAAAAATGGAGATAATTATGATTGCACATCACTTCGGAACTGATGAAATACCACGTCAGTGTGTGACTCCTGGCGATTATGTTCTTCATGAAGGCCGGACATATATTGCCTCGGCAAACAATATTAAAAAGCGAAAACTATATATTCGTAACCTGACCACAAAAACATTCATTACTGACCGCATGATTAAAGTCTTCCTCGGTCGTGATGGTTTACCTGTAAAGGCGGAGTCATGGTGATGACTAAGAAAATAAAATGTGCTTACCACCTTTGCAAAAAAGACGTTGAAGAAAGCAAAGCTATTGAAAGAATGCTTCACTTCATGCACGGGATTTTATCAAAAGACGAACCGAGAAAATATTGCAGTGAAGCTTGTGCCGAAAAAGACCAGATGGCACATGAACTTTAATTAATTGACTATTCGAAACTGAATTTATGCCAGAAATGGCAGGTATTCGCTCAACCTTAATTAAGGAGAAAAACATGATTACCAATTATGAAGCCACTGTTGTAACTACCGATGACATTGTTCACGAGGTGAATCTGGAAGGAAAGCGCATTGGCTACGTAATTAAAACAGAAAATAAAGAAACCCCATTCACTGTGGTTGATATCGATGGTCCATCAGGCAACGTAAAAACACTTGATGAAGGTGTCAAAAAAATGTGCCTGGTGCATATCGGAAAGAATCTGCCCGCAGAAAAAAAAGCCGAATTTCTGGCAACTCTAATTGCAATGAAATTAAAAGGTGAAATCTGAAAGAAATAGCCTGCGTATGGCGCAGGCTATGAACAGTGTGTATCCGGCAAGATCATTCACTGAACAAAACGAATTTTAATCTGAGTTGAGGTTAAAAAACAATGAGCACAAAACCACTCTTCCTGTTACGGAAAGCGAAAAAATCATCCGGTGAACCTGACGTCGTCCTGTGGGCAAGCAACGATTTTGAATCGACCTGTGCCACTCTGGACTACCTGATCGTTAAGTCAGGTAAAAAACTGAGCAGCTATTTTAAAGCTGTTGCCACGAATTTTCCTGTCGTTAATGACCTGCCCGCTGAAGGTGAGATCGATTTTACCTGGAGTGAACGCTATCAACTCAGCAAAGACTCCATGACATGGGAACTAAAACCGGGAGCAGCACCAGACAACGCTCACTATCAAGGCAATACCAACGTCAACGGCGAAGACATGACTGAGATTGAGGAGAATATGCTACTCCCAATTTCTGGCCAGGAACTGCCCATTCGTTGGCTTGCTCAACACGGCAGCGAAAAACCGGTAACGCACGTTTCACGCGACGGACTCCAGGCATTACACATTGCTCGGGCTGAAGAACTACCGGCTGTTACTGCCCTGGCTGTTTCCCACAAAACCAGCCTGCTCGACCCGCTGGAAATTCGCGAACTCCACAAACTGGTTCGTGACACTGACAAAGTTTTCCCTAATCCTGGTAATTCAAACCTGGGACTGATAACTGCTTTTTTCGAAGCATACCTGAACGCTGACTACACCGATCGAGGACTGCTGACAAAAGAGTGGATGAAGGGTAATCGTGTTTCACACATCACTCGCACGGCTTCCGGTGCTAATGCTGGCGGCGGAAACCTCACCGATCGCGGCGAAGGTTTCGTACACGATCTGACGTCACTGGCGCGCGACGTAGCCACTGGCGTACTGGCCCGTTCAATGGATCTGGACATCTATAACCTTCATCCGGCACACGCTAAACGCATTGAGGAAATTATCGCTGAAAATAAACCGCCCTTTTCTGTTTTCCGCGACAAATTCATCACCATGCCTGGCGGGCTGGATTATTCCCGCGCCATCGTGGTTGCGTCCGTAAAAGAAGCACCAATTGGGTTCGAGGTCATCCCCGCGCACGTCACTGAATATCTGAACAAAGTACTGACTGAAACCGATCATGCCAACCCTGATCCGGAAATCGTGGATATTGCCTGCGGTCGCTCCTCTGCCCCGATGCCGCAGCGAGTAACAGAAGAAGGAAAACAGGATGATGAAGAAAAACCGCAACCATCTGGAACAACGGCAGTTGAACAGGGAGAGGCTGAAACAATGGAACCGGACGCAACTGAACATCATCAGGACACGCAGCCGCTGGATGCTCAGTCACAGGTAAATTCTGTTGATGCGAAATATCAGGAACTGCGGGCAGAACTCCATGAAGCCCGGAAAAACATTCCATCAAAAAATCCTGTCGATGACGATAAATTGCTTGCTGCATCACGTGGTGAATTTGTTGACGGAATTAGCGACCCGAACGATCCGAAATGGGTAAAGGGGATCCAGACTCGCGATTGTGTGTACCAGAACCAGCCAGAAACGGAAAAAACCAGCCCAGATATGAATCAACCTGAGCCAGTAGTGCAACAGGAACCGGAAATAGCCTGCAATGCCTGCGGCCAGACTGGCGGGGATAACTGCCCTGACTGTGGTGCGGTGATGGGCGACGCAACATACCAGGAAACATTCGATGAAGAGAGTCAGGTTGAAGCTAAGGAAAATGATCCGGAGGAAATGGAAGGCGCTGAACATCCGCACAATGAGAATGCTGGCAGCGATCCGCATCGCGATTGCAGTGATGAAACTGGCGAAGTCGCAGATCCCGTAATCGTAGAAGACATAGAGCCAGGTATTTATTACGGAATTTCGAATGAGAATTACCACGCGGGTCCCGGTATCAGTAAGTCTCAGCTCGATGACATTGCTGATACTCCGGCACTATATTTGTGGCGTAAAAATGCCCCCGTGGACACCACAAAGACAAAAACGCTCGATTTAGGAACTGCTTTCCACTGCCGGGTACTTGAACCGGAAGAATTCAGTAACCGCTTTATCGTAGCACCTGAATTTAACCGCCGTACAAACGCCGGAAAAGAAGAAGAGAAAGCGTTTCTGATGGAATGCGCAAGCACAGGAAAAACGGTTATCACTGCGGAAGAAGGCCGGAAAATTGAACTCATGTATCAAAGCGTTATGGCTTTGCCGCTGGGGCAATGGCTTGTTGAAAGCGCCGGACACGCTGAATCATCAATTTACTGGGAAGATCCTGAAACAGGAATTTTGTGTCGGTGCCGTCCGGACAAAATTATCCCTGAATTTCACTGGATCATGGACGTGAAAACTACGGCGGATATTCAACGATTCAAAACCGCTTATTACGACTACCGCTATCACGTTCAGGATGCATTCTACAGTGACGGTTATGAAGCACAGTTTGGAGTGCAGCCAACTTTCGTTTTTCTGGTTGCCAGCACAACTATTGAATGCGGACGTTATCCGGTTGAAATTTTCATGATGGGCGAAGAAGCAAAACTGGCAGGTCAACAGGAATATCACCGCAATCTGCGAACCCTGTCTGACTGCCTGAATACCGATGAATGGCCAGCTATTAAGACATTATCACTGCCCCGCTGGGCTAAGGAATATGCAAATGACTAAGCAACCACCAATCGCAAAAGCCGATCTGCAAAAAACTCAGGGAAACCGTGCACCAGCAGCAGTTAAAAATAGCGACGTGATTAGTTTTATTAACCAGCCATCAATGAAAGAGCAACTGGCAGCAGCTCTTCCACGCCATATGACGGCTGAACGTATGATCCGTATCGCCACCACAGAAATTCGTAAAGTTCCGGCGTTAGGAAACTGTGACACTATGAGTTTTGTCAGTGCGATCGTACAGTGTTCACAGCTCGGACTTGAGCCAGGTAGCGCCCTCGGTCATGCATATTTACTGCCTTTTGGTAATAAAAACGAAAAGAGCGGTAAAAAGAACGTTCAGCTAATCATTGGCTATCGCGGCATGATTGATCTGGCTCGCCGTTCTGGTCAAATCGCCAGCCTGTCAGCCCGTGTTGTCCGTGAAGGTGACGAGTTTAGCTTCGAATTTGGCCTTGATGAAAAGTTAATACACCGCCCGGGAGAAAACGAAGATGCCCCGGTTACCCACGTCTATGCTGTCGCAAGACTGAAAGACGGAGGTACTCAGTTTGAAGTTATGACGCGCAAACAGATTGAGCTGGTGCGCAGCCTGAGTAAAGCTGGTAATAACGGGCCGTGGGTAACTCACTGGGAAGAAATGGCAAAGAAAACGGCTATTCGTCGCCTGTTCAAATATTTGCCCGTATCAATTGAGATCCAGCGTGCAGTATCAATGGATGAAAAGGAACCACTGACAATCGATCCTGCAGATTCCTCTGTATTAACCGGGGAATACAGTGTAATCGATAATTCAGAGGAATAATTCAGCCTGGCGGTGTAATGCACCGCCAACTTGAAATATTTTTTATGAGAAAAATTATGAGATATGACAATGTTAAACCATGTCCATTTTGTGGTTGTCCATCAGTAACGGTGAAAGCCATTTCAGGATATTACCGAGCGAAGTGTAACGGATGCGAATCCCGAACCGGTTATGGTGGAAGTGAAAAAGAAGCACTCGAAAGATGGAATAAACGAACCACTGGAAATAATAATGGAGGTGTTCATGTATAAAATTACCGCCACTATTGAAAAGGAAGGTGGCACTCCTACTAACTGGACAAGATATTCAAAATCTAAACTAACGAAATCAGAATGCGAAAAAATGCTCTCAGGTAAAAAAGAAGCAGGCGTTTCCAGAGAGCAGAAAGTAAAACTGATAAATTTTAATTGCGAGAAACTTCAGTCCTCGAGAATTGCATTGTATTCAAATTAAAACTTCATAGCTGATTATTAATAATCAACATCGGGCGTCAATTTCAGTCTAACATTGGCGCCTGCCAGAGGTGATGCGATGGCACAAGTAATCTTTAATGAAGAGTGGATGGTTGAATACGGCCTGATGCTTCGCACTGGTCTGGGGGCCAGACAAATTGAAGCATACCGCCAGAACTGTTGGGTGGAGGGCTTCCACTTCAAACGAGTATCTCCTTTAGGTAAGCCAGACAGCAAACGAGGGATTATCTGGTACAACTATCCAAAGATAAATCAGTTTATCAAAGACTCATGATATGTCTAAATTACCAACAGGTGTCGAGATTAGAGGTAGATACATTCGCATCTGGTTCATGTTTCGAGGAAAACGATGTCGGGAAACATTAAAAGGCTGG
>OCGW01000125.1_pt1 | contig 8685 bp, 8 predicted proteins | sample 1502601 | NCBI WGS metagenome assembly OCGW01 (sample SAMN02324088, study PRJEB22366) | soil metagenome | biome: mixedwood plains | place: Canada | collected 2009-09 | reverse complement strand
AACACTTTTGGACTTATCAGTACCCAAAGTGAAGAAGAAATTAGAGAACTGGTTTCGGGGCTTACCCAAAGTGCAACCGGCAAAGATCCTGAAATCACCATCACGACCTGGGAGGAATGGAATAGCAACAGAAAATAAATGGTTTTTGGGCAATAATCAGTCTGTGGTGTGCGTTAGCTCGTGTTTTTACACCGCATTCTTGCGCTAACCTTATGATCTGGCAGACAACATGGGAGAGACATCATGTGGCAGGCAATCAGTCGTCTTTTGAGCGAGCAGTTAGGTGAAGGCGAAATCGAACTGCGTAATGAACTGCCTGGCGGAGAAGTCCATGCCGCATGGCATTTGCGCTATGCAGGACATGATTTTTTCGTCAAATGTGATGAAAGGGAACTGCTTCCCGGTTTTACCGCCGAAGCCGACCAACTGGAGTTACTGTCGCGTAGTAAAACCGTCACCGTGCCTAAGGTTTGGGCAGTTGGCGCTGACCGTGACTACAGTTTTCTGGTGATGGATTATCTCCCACCTCGTCCGCTGGATGCGCATAGCGCATTTATTCTTGGTCAGCAAATTGCGCGTTTACATCAATGGAGCGACCAACCACAATTTGGCCTTGATTTCGATAACGCGCTCTCCACAACTCCACAGCCCAACACCTGGCAACGTCGCTGGTCAACGTTTTTTGCTGAACAACGGATTGGCTGGCAGTTGGAACTGGCTGCAGAAAAAGGGATCGCTTTCGGCAATATCGACGCCATCGTCGAGCATATTCAGCAGCGTCTGGCCTCACATCAACCGCAGCCTTCTCTGTTGCACGGCGATTTATGGTCCGGCAACTGTGCACTGGGTCCGGATGGCCCGTACATTTTCGACCCGGCCTGCTACTGGGGTGACCGAGAGTGCGACCTGGCGATGTTACCGCTGCATACTGAACAGCCGCCACAAATCTATGACGGCTATCAGTCAGTATCCCCGCTACCTGCCGATTTCCTTGAACGTCAACCGGTTTACCAACTCTACACGCTGTTAAATCGTGCAAGGTTATTTGGCGGTCAGCATTTGGTTATTGCTCAGCAGTCATTGGATAGATTATTAGCAGCATGATATGGGTTGAGGATAATGGCCGCTCCGTGCGGCCTTTTGATTAAATAAACCCAAGCAGAGAAAAGAACACATAACCTGCAGCAATACAAATAACCGGCAGGATATACAGTGAGAAAAACTGCAGGAAAATAGTATGGTGCGGAACAACAATACGGGACTCAATTTGTTCACGCGTTAGCCCCTCTTCCCCTTTGGCTTTTTCCAGAATGAGTTGATCTTCAACACCTTCCCGCAAGAAGCGCGCCTGGCGACTCATCCGGGCACCGGAATCCTGCAACGCCAGTCCGACAAAAATCAGGATGAAAATCACCCAGAACATAACGTTCACGCCACCATTAAAATTGGGCGTCGGGGAGTTATACCAGAATAGATTCAAAAAAGGCGTATTCGCCTGCATCATATCGATCATGACATGAGTAAAGTCGAGCATGACCGCATTAATGCCTTCCTTGTTTTCCTGCCGGGTATTCATAAATTTCAGCAAAGAAATCAATGTAGAGATCAATGCAGGTATAAAAATCACCCAACCCAAAATCCTTTTCAAAACAGCAATGCGTCCAGCTTGTTGATACGTCATGAGTTCTCCTTGATTAAGACGCGTCGTTTCACTTAGTTTACCTGTAGATATCTGTTTTCGCCCATTCTTTAAAGGCGATATGATAGGCGCTTAATCATAAGCACGGCTTAATACCTTACACATAATGCTCTAAAGGAGAGGTTGTAATGTCAACCCCGCGTCAGATTCTTGCTGCAATTTTTGATATGGATGGATTACTTATCGACTCAGAACCTTTATGGGATCGAGCCGAACTGGATGTGATGGCAAGCCTGGGGGTGGATATCTCCCGTCGTAACGAGCTGCCGGACACCTTAGGTTTACGCATCGATATGGTGGTCGATCTTTGGTACGCCCGGCAACCGTGGAATGGGCCAAGCCGTCAGGAAGTAGTAGAACGGGTTATTGCCCGTGCCATTTCACTGGTTGAAGAGACACGTCCATTATTACCAGGCGTGCGCGAAGCCGTTGCGTTATGCAAAGAACAAGGTTTATTGGTGGGACTGGCCTCCGCGTCACCACTACATATGCTGGAAAAAGTGTTGACCATGTTTGACTTACGCGACAGTTTCGATGCCCTCGCCTCGGCCGAAAAACTGCCTTACAGCAAGCCGCATCCGCAAGTATATCTCGACTGCGCAGCAAAACTGGGCGTTGACCCTCTGACCTGCGTAGCGCTGGAAGATTCGGTAAATGGCATGATCGCCTCTAAAGCAGCCCGCATGCGTTCCATCGTCGTTCCTGCGCCAGAAGCGCAAAATGATCCACGTTTTGTATTAGCAGACGTCAAACTTTCATCGCTGACAGAACTCACCGCAAAAGACCTTCTCGGTTAATGACCAGGGGCAGTGATCTCGCTGCCCCTGGTTCTTTATCTGAAATTGCATTCAACTGACGGATTAATCGTCAATTTAAGAGAAAGAGTTACACCGTCACCACTTCCGTGCACTGTATAAAAATCCTATACTGTACGTATCGACAGTTTAGTGAGTTTTATCATGACGGCGGAAGGTCACCTTCTCTTTTCTATTGCTTGTGCGGTATTTGCCAAAAATGCCGAGCTGACGCCCGTGCTGGCACAGGGTGACTGGTGGCATATTGTCCCTTCCGCAATCCTGACGTGTTTGTTACCGGACATCGATCACCCAAAGTCGTTTCTTGGGCAGCGATTAAAATGGATATCAAAACCGATCGCCCGCGCTTTTGGGCATCGTGGTTTTACCCACAGTCTGCTGGCGGTATTTGCGCTGCTGGCAACCTTTTACCTTAAGGTTCCGGAAGGCTGGTTCATTCCGGCTGATGCGCTACAAGGAATGGTGCTGGGTTATTTGAGCCACATACTTGCCGATATGCTGACACCCGCCGGTGTTCCCCTGCTCTGGCCATGCCGCTGGCGTTTCCGCTTGCCTATCCTGGTTCCCCAAAAGGGCAACCAACTGGAACGTTTTATCTGCATGGCATTATTTGTCTGGTCGGTATGGATGCCCCATTCATTACCCGAGAACAGCGCTGTTCGTTGGTCATCGCAAATGATCAATACCTTGCAGATCCAGTTTCATCGGCTTATTAAGCATCAGGTTGAATACTAAAAAGGCAAAAATCACCTTTCTGGAATAAGCAATTCCATTTGAATATAAGAGCCAGCTCACAGTTCTGTTAATCTTGCGCCAACACTATGACTGCTACGCAGTGATAGAAATAATAAGATCAGGAGAACGGGGATGAACTTTCCATTAATTGCGAACATCGTGGTGTTCGTTGTACTGCTGTTTGCGCTGGCTCAGACCCGCCATAAACAGTGGAGTCTGGCGAAAAAAGTGCTGGTGGGTCTGGTGATGGGTGTGGTTTTTGGCCTTGCCCTGCATACCATTTATGGTTCTGACAGCCAGGTACTTAAAGATTCTGTACAGTGGTTTAACATCGTTGGTAACGGCTATGTTCAACTGCTGCAAATGATCGTTATGCCGTTAGTCTTCGCCTCTATTCTGAGCGCGGTTGCCCGTCTGCATAACGCATCTCAGTTAGGCAAAATCAGTTTTCTGACCATCGGTACGCTTTTGTTTACCACGCTGATTGCGGCGCTGGTCGGTGTGCTGGTCACCAACCTGTTTGGTTTGACGGCTGAAGGTCTGGTTCAGGGTGGTGCAGAAACTGCACGTCTGAACGCCATTGAAAGTAACTATGTTGGTAAAGTCTCTGATCTGAGCGTTCCGCAGCTGGTCTTGTCCTTTATCCCGAAAAACCCGTTTGCCGATCTTACCGGAGCCAATCCGACGTCAATTATCAGCGTGGTAATTTTTGCCGCATTCCTCGGCGTAGCTGCATTGAAACTGCTGAAGGATGATGCGCCGAAAGGTGAACGCGTCTTAGCCGCTATCGATACCCTACAAAGCTGGGTGATGAAACTGGTTCGCCTGGTCATGCAGTTGACCCCTTACGGCGTTCTGGCTCTAATGACCAAAGTGGTTGCAGGTTCTAACTTGCAAGACATCATCAAACTGGGAAGTTTCGTTGTCGCGTCCTACCTCGGTCTGCTGATTATGTTTGCAGTGCATGGCATTCTGCTGGGCATTAATGGCGTGAGTCCGCTGAAGTACTTCCGTAAGGTATGGCCTGTGCTGACGTTTGCCTTTACCAGCCGTTCCAGTGCTGCGTCTATCCCACTGAATGTGGAAGCACAAACGCGTCGTCTGGGCGTTCCTGAATCCATCGCCAGTTTCGCCGCCTCTTTCGGTGCAACCATTGGTCAGAACGGCTGCGCCGGTTTGTATCCGGCAATGCTGGCGGTGATGGTTGCGCCTACGGTTGGCATTAACCCGCTGGACCCGATGTGGATTGCGACGCTGGTCGGTATTGTTACCGTTAGTTCCGCAGGCGTTGCCGGTGTCGGTGGTGGTGCAACTTTCGCCGCACTGATTGTACTGCCTGCGATGGGCCTGCCAGTAACCCTGGTGGCGCTGTTAATCTCCGTTGAACCGCTTATCGACATGGGCCGTACGGCGTTAAACGTTAGTGGCTCGATGACAGCTGGCACGCTGACCAGCCAGTGGCTGAAGCAAACCGATAAAGCCATTCTGGATAGCGAAGACGACGCCGAACTGGCACACCATTAATTCTTATGCTGGCAACGGTCTGTTTTGTATAGGGGCCGTTGCCTTACTTTTTAAATGTTCCATCGCGGCGATGCATACTGACTCATATTTAAACAGATCGTCAGCGAAAAAAATGTCCAACTTATCAATACATTCCTGGCTCAATGAATGTGCCTGTAGCGAGAAGCTTAAAACCTCATACCCGAGACGTTTTCTAAGTGAACTATCTGGAATACTCATAATATCTTCAAGCACACCACTTCCCATTCCCGGAAGATTTAGTGGATTAAAAAGAAGATTGATATTAAGCATTGATATTATCGAAGGAAACTTTAGGAGACTCTCATTTTTTTGAATCGCAGCAAAAATGCTCCCGACAGGATGTATATAATTTTGTTCATAGTATATAGTCCTTAAATAGTGAATAACCAACCTGTTTTTTATACTGATCAAATTGGTCATTTTTTCTGGGCGAAATACAGAAGTGACATCCATTCCAATAAAATCTTTATTTATACCTCTTATCCGAATTTCACTACCATAAAGATTATTAATTATTACTCTATATTTAACATTGTCCTGCAGATATGTATCAAAACTAAGTGCTGGCGCTCCTGGCTTTGAGGCATCATAGTTAATGTTAGACATATAGGCAATCATATAATTAAAGTTTGATTCTGCTATTTCATCGCAGTCACATTGACCCGTTGATATAAAGAAAGTGAGTGCTGTCATAGTAGACTGCAGCCTTTCTTTAAAAGAGTCGAAAGCCAGGCTTTTAATATTTAAATCACCATAATTACTCTGTATTAAGTTTGTAGAAAACATCTCCCGCCTCATATTGTTAACAAAATTATTATCTCATTTAAATCTAAGTCATTTACAATATAAGTTTAAGAGCGACGCCACAGGATGAACTATCAAAAATAGCTCATCATGATTAGCAAAACTTAACCATTTTAAAATAAATAAACAATTAAAGAAAAAAGATCACTTATTTATAGCAATAGATCGTCAAAGGCAGCTTTTTGTTACAGGTGGTTTGAATGAATGTAGCAACGAAATACAGAATTTCAGGTCATGTAACTCCCGGCAAAACCGGGAGGTATGTAATCCTTACTCAGTCACTTCCCCTTCCTGGCGGATCTGATTTGCCCAACGTTGGGCAGATTCAGGCACAGTAAACGCCGGTGAGCGCAGAAATGACTCTCCCATCAGTACAAACGCAACATATTTGCCACGCAGCATCCAGACATCACGAAACGAATCCATCTTTATCGCATGTTCTGGCGGCGCGGGTTCCGTGCGTGGGACATAGCTAATAATCTGGCGGTTTTGCTGGCGGAGCGGTTTCTTCATTACTGGCTTCACTAAACGCATATTAAAAATCAGAAAAACTGTAGTTTAGCCGATTTAGCCCCTGTACGTCCCGCTTTGCGTGTATTTCATAACACCGTTTCCAGAATAGTCTCCGAAGCGGGATCTGGCTGGTGGTCTATAGTTAGAGAGTTTTTTGACCAAAACAGCGGCCCTTTCAGTAATAAATTAAGGAGACGAGTTCAATGTCGCAACATAACGAAAAGAACCCACATCAGCACCAGTCACCACTACACGATTCCAGCGAAGCGAAACCGGGGATGGACTCACTGGCACCTGAGGACGGCTCTCATCGTCCAGCGGCTGAACCAACACCGCCAGGTGCACAACCTACCGCCCCAGGGAGCCTGAAAGCCCCTGATACGCGTAACGAAAAACTTAATTCTCTGGAAGACGTACGCAAAGGCAGTGAAAATTATGCGCTGACCACTAATCAGGGCGTGCGCATCGCCGACGATCAAAACTCACTGCGTGCCGGTAGCCGTGGTCCAACGCTGCTGGAAGATTTTATTCTGCGCGAGAAAATCACCCACTTTGACCATGAGCGCATTCCGGAACGTATTGTTCATGCACGCGGATCAGCCGCTCACGGTTATTTCCAGCCATATAAAAGCTTAAGCGATATTACCAAAGCGGATTTCCTCTCAGATCCGAACAAAATCACCCCAGTATTTGTACGTTTCTCTACCGTTCAGGGTGGTGCTGGCTCTGCTGATACCGTGCGTGATATCCGTGGCTTTGCCACCAAGTTCTATACCGAAGAGGGTATTTTTGACCTCGTTGGCAATAACACGCCAATCTTCTTTATCCAGGATGCGCATAAATTCCCCGATTTTGTTCATGCGGTAAAACCAGAACCGCACTGGGCAATTCCACAAGGGCAAAGTGCCCACGATACTTTCTGGGATTATGTTTCTCTGCAACCTGAAACTCTGCACAACGTGATGTGGGCGATGTCGGATCGCGGCATCCCCCGCAGTTACCGCACCATGGAAGGCTTCGGTATTCACACCTTCCGCCTGATTAATGCCGAAGGGAAGGCAACGTTTGTACGTTTCCACTGGAAACCACTGGCAGGTAAAGCCTCACTCGTTTGGGATGAAGCACAAAAACTCACCGGACGTGACCCGGACTTCCACCGCCGCGAGTTGTGGGAAGCCATTGAAGCAGGCGATTTTCCGGAATACGAACTGGGCTTCCAGTTGATTCCTGAAGAAGATGAATTCAAGTTCGACTTCGATCTTCTCGATCCAACCAAACTTATCCCGGAAGAACTGGTGCCCGTTCAGCGTGTCGGCAAAATGGTGCTCAATCGCAACCCGGATAACTTCTTTGCTGAAAACGAACAGGCGGCTTTCCATCCTGGGCATATCGTGCCGGGACTGGACTTCACCAACGATCCGCTGTTGCAGGGACGTTTGTTCTCCTATACCGATACACAAATCAGTCGTCTTGGTGGGCCGAATTTCCATGAGATTCCGATTAACCGTCCGACCTGCCCTTACCATAATTTCCAGCGTGACGGCATGCATCGCATGGGGATCGACACTAACCCGGCGAATTACGAACCGAACTCGATTAACGATAACTGGCCGCGCGAAACACCGCCGGGGCCGAAACGCGGCGGTTTTGAATCATACCAGGAGCGCGTGGAAGGCAATAAAGTTCGCGAGCGCAGCCCATCGTTTGGCGAATATTATTCCCATCCGCGTCTGTTCTGGCTAAGTCAGACGCCATTTGAGCAGCGCCATATTGTCGATGGTTTCAGTTTTGAGTTAAGCAAAGTCGTTCGTCCGTATATTCGTGAGCGCGTTGTTGACCAGCTGGCGCATATTGATCTCACTCTGGCCCAGGCGGTGGCGAAAAATCTCGGTATCGAACTGACTGACGACCAGCTGAATATCACCCCACCTCCGGACGTCAACGGTCTGAAAAAGGATCCATCCTTAAGTTTGTACGCCATTCCTGACGGTGATGTGAAAGGTCGCGTGGTAGCGATTTTACTTAATGATGAAGTGAGATCGGCAGACCTTCTGGCCATTCTCAAGGCGCTGAAGGCCAAAGGCGTTCATGCCAAACTGCTCTACTCCCGAATGGGTGAAGTGACTGCGGATGACGGTACGGTGTTGCCTATAGCCGCTACCTTTGCCGGTGCACCTTCGCTGACGGTCGATGCGGTCATTGTCCCTTGCGGCAATATCGCGGATATCGCTGACAACGGCGATGCCAACTACTACCTGATGGAAGCCTACAAACACCTTAAACCGATTGCGCTGGCGGGTGACGCGCGCAAGTTTAAAGCAACAATCAAGATCGCTGACCAGGGTGAAGAAGGGATTGTGGAAGCTGACAGCGCTGACGGTAGTTTTATGGATGAACTGCTAACGCTGATGGCAGCACACCGCGTGTGGTCACGCATTCCTAAGATTGACAAAATTCCTGCCTGATGGGAGGCGGCGCAATTGCGCCGCCTCAAATGATTTACATAGTGCGCTTTGTTTATGCCGGATGCGGCGTGAACGCCTTATCCGGCCTACAAAACTTTGCAAATTCAAT
>OCGW01000102.1_pt1 | contig 13436 bp, 10 predicted proteins | sample 1502601 | NCBI WGS metagenome assembly OCGW01 (sample SAMN02324088, study PRJEB22366) | soil metagenome | biome: mixedwood plains | place: Canada | collected 2009-09 | reverse complement strand
GTCATCAAACTGCCATTTGTGCACGCTAACAATAACGTGAAAACAGCTATCTCCAGGGGGCATGCTATGAACGATCAAATGTTTGTCGAGACACTGATTATCACGTCATCGTTTTTTGCCATTGCTGTTGTACTGGTTTTGTCCGTTCTTCTTATCGAACGGACCGGCTAGTTACGCAGTGCGGCGGAAATTGACCAGTTCTGGTTGCGCAATGCGCAAATAATCCGCGGTTTTCAAAATAACGGATTTATCCAGCATGCCTGCATTGAAGGCGATTTCATCAAATCGTTCGAAGAGTAGAGGGTCGGCAACCAGTTTGAGTTTTGGATGGAAGCTGAAAGGGGGGATCGCGCCGAAGACACAGCCTGTGAGTTCATCGACTTCCGCCGGGCTGGCCAACGAAGCGCGTAATCCGCCTATATGGCTGGCGAGTTGGCTCAGATCGGCCTGTTGATCGGCTGCGAGGATCGCCAGAACATGTTGATTTACGCCATTGCCTTTGACTTTACATACCAGTGCCTTAGCACCCTGGCCTAGAGCGGTGCCACGAATTTCTGACACCGCTTCACATTTACCTACCGCTTCATGGGTAACGACGCGGAAGTCAGCACCTTCTTGTGATAATAAAGCGATTAACCGCTGATGCGTCACGCTTCCTTTAGCCATTTCAGTCATTTCACGCTCCTGAGATTACAAGCAAACAACCACAGAAGGTTATCATGAACGGCTGTTTTTGTTCTGCTTATTGACATATAAACGCTCATCGGAAGCTTTATACGCATCATGTAACGTATCGTTTTCTTTCATCGCGTAAATACCGGAAGAGAAGCCGATCTCTTTCTGCGGCGCGATATGTTGCAGACGTTTTTCGATACGTTCAGGCAGTTGTGCTGCAATTTGCGGCGTCGAATCGACAAGAATGATGCAGAATTCATCGCCACCGAGTCGGATGGCATAATCACTTTTACGAATCGACTGTTTAATCGCCTGAGCTAATAACGTAATCGCTAAATCCCCCTCCTGATGACCGAGGGTGTCATTTATTTGCTTTAACTTGTCCATGTCAATAGCAATAAACATCACCGAAGAACCGGATTGCACCAGTTTCTGCAACCGCTGCTCCAGTTCAGGGGTTAAAATTTTGCGATTATACAGTCCAGTCATCGCATCACTAATATTTTCTCGCGACACATTTTGGTATAAACGGAAGTGCATCCGCACCATATTCAGCAAAATTAACGCCGTCAAAATCCAGAACAGAACGCTTTTCCACGAAGACGTGATAAAGTAAAGAATATCAATGGATAACGAGACACGAATGCCGCCCGGTAAGTCATGGACGTAACTGACATACTGGAACAGATTATCTTCGCTCTGGTTGATGATAATGTCGCGCCCCGAATCGGTATCGGTTAGCGTGACATTGAGAAAACGCCAGAGGAGAGGGCGGTCATGAGTATAAAAGATATTCCGCAGATTGTTTTTGTTAATATCCAGCAGCACAATCCCTTTTAGCTGCCCTGCGACATATACCGGCGTCAGCAAACTCATCACGTTCTGTTTAGTACGCTGATCCTGGTAAATGCTCGACAATACGGTACGCCCGGTAAATACCTTTTCAATATCTTTGCGATCGATGCCAATACTTCCTGACTGCAGGAAGGACCAGTTATTCATCGCAAAGTATTCAACATTAACCGGCTCATAAAAATAGACATAGCGGTCATTGAGATCGAGATAATAGTGAAATTTCTCTTCGGCCATCCCAAGACCTGAACCGTAATCATCCTGGTGGCGGTTGCCTTCCACTGCCTGATCAAAAGCGGGTAATAGTGCTGCAGCTTCCACAATTGTGTCGCAGTCAGTGGATGCGGTTTGTAGTGTGCCGCGTAAGCCCGGGTATTTATGGGCAGTCAGGTTTAAGCCATGGGTGTTATTGGCAGACTCAAAAGCCTCGCAGATGGCGCGCCGCTGTTCTGGCGACACTTCCGACTGCTCAGCAGCGAGAGCGCGCATCACATGCGCGGCAATACTCTGATTCTGATACTTATCATAAAGAAAGGAGGAGTCTGCTTTCTGCACGATATAGCGCAGATAGGCACTCATTGCTCTGTCGCTGGCGACAAGTTCAAAAATAAGGAAGGAAGATGTCAGCACAATGACACTTGCGGCGATAAAATGCCGGAGCATTCTATGGTGCAATTTCATGATAAATGGCACTCCTTCGGTTAGTGAAACGAGAAAACCAGATAAAGTTCGATTGCGGCCTGGCACAGGGGCGCTAATTATACTCATCTCTGCGCCGCTGGGGAGGGGAAATTTAGGGGTAATAGTAATAAATTGTATGCAAAAGCCACGCAAAAAGCATGGCTCTGAATATTTTTGCACTTAAATATGATGAATAATCACTTTGTTGCCCCCCTCGCTTTTCGCTTCGCGTAAGGCTTTATCTGCTTCCGTCATGACAAGCGAGATATTACGCGTGTCACCCGTTGAAAAAACCGTGCCAATACTGATGGTCATTTGTTCAGGAACATCATATCTGTTACTAAAGCCGGTCAGGAGTTCGACATTTTTACGCATACGTTCCGCAATGATTTTTGCCTGGGCACTATTGAGTTCGGTAAATAGCAAGCCAAACACCTCACCCTCCAGTCGCGCTAAAATATCATCGGGGCGGATGCTTTGCTGGATAATATCGACAATTGAAACCAGCACTTTATCACCCACACGATGTCCCCATTGGGCATTGATGCGTTTGAACTGATTAATATCAACCAGCATGACACAGAAGTCCTTAACAACAGGTCGCGACAATAATGACTCTACGCTGTTGAAAAAGTAGCGCCGATTATAAATATTGGTCAGCACATCATGAACTGCCAGTTTGCTGGAGAGTTGCAGCTCCTGAAAAATGTTATAAATCAGAAAAGACACAACAAACAGTTTACTGGAAACTTCAATCCCGCGACTGATATACCAGATAGTATAATTATACTCATCCAGAGTCAGTAGAAGTAAGTTGCAGCATAGCGATGCCAGACATAATAATGCTATTAACGGCCATAGTTCGCTGGCTAATCGTGTGCGCATGATAATAAAGAACAGTAAAAATGCCCACAGACAAACCAATATTTTTGTATAGTTGATTCCCCAGGTCGCAGTATGGTTGTCCGGACAGTAATCGACGACATACAAAGAATAGTCAGCGTTATAACTGCTCAGATTGTGTGCCAGAAGGGGAAAAACTAAAAAAGGGATCAGCGCCAGCAACAGGATTCCCGTTTTTTTCTTATTGTTGTCAAGGATGTTGTCTTTTCCATAACAAAAGAGCGCCAGCGAGGTTAAACAAATAAAACTGAGTTGGCGGAAAATATAGAAAATAGAAACATCATTCGACTTTGTCTGGATCAGTGTACTGCCGTTAATTGGTTTATGGATAATTACAATGGTTTCAACTAAATAGATAAGGCCACTTAAAAATGCAAGGCTTAAAATGAGTGTTGGTAAAATTTGTTTGTTAGTGAAATATTTCATTAACATGAAAAGAAAAATGACGGCGTTAAGGAAAAACAAAGCCACAACAACCATCAGGTAATTCATCTGTGGGATGAGTTTTACATTTGTGTTTTCGTTATATAAGGTAGTAATGCAAAATAAAATTAACGTCAGCAATAAACTGAAAATAAAAAAGCTTTGAGCTTTTAATTTTTGTGTACCCATAGAAACCATAAAAAGGAGAGCAATGTGAGTGCTGGATTTTATTGATGGCAGAGATATATAGTTTTGACCAGGATCAATTTTCGTTAACGATAAAAAATATTTAAAGAATAACCCCATGGAAATACGTGTTGACTGAATCATTTTTCCGAATGATTGTTTTCTGGAACTAAATTATGTAAAGGTTATGCTGTCATATTTAAAGCGATTGTAAGCTAATGTATGTAATAAATGAGATAATTTACAGTAAGCTAAAAATCAGCCAGGCGATAATGACCTGGCTGATAGTTTTAGCCTTTAGCTGTTGCATTTTGTTTATGAAACAGTTCACGGAACACCGGATAAATATCATCCTGGTCGCGGATGTGCTGCATCGCAAAGTTGTCGAAAGTAGATTGCAGATGCTCATATTCTCGCCACAATGTCTGATGTGCACGACGGGTAATTTCGATATAGCTGTAATAACGAACAACAGGTAATAATTTTTTCGCCAGGATTTCATGGCAAAGCGGAGAGTCATCGGCCCAGTTATCGCCGTCCGATGCTTGTGCAGCGTAAATATTCCACTGTGCCGGGTTATAACGCTCTTTCACTACCTCATCCATCAGTTTCAGGGCGCTGGAAACAATGGTGCCGCCTGTTTCCTGCGAGTAGAAAAACTCATGTTCATCGACTTCTTTCGCCTGGGTATGATGGCGGATGTATACGACTTCCACGTTCTTATACGTTCTGCTGAGGAACAGATACAGCAGAATATAAAAACGCTTAGCCATATCTTTAGTGGATTGATCCATTGAACCGGAAACGTCCATCAGGCAAAACATCACTGCCTGGCTGGAGGGATCGGGCCGCTTCTCGTAGTTCTTGTAACGTAAATCGAAGGTGTCAATAAAAGGGACGCGTTCAATTTTGGCACGTAATTCTGCAATTTCTTTGCGCAGACGTTCCTCTTCCAGCAGTTGCGCAGGTTCACTGTTGCTGATGATGGCCAAATTCTCTTCCAGTGCATGAAGTTCCCGCCGCTTGCCTGCCGTCATGGCTGTGCGTCGCGCCAGTGAGTTCTGCAATGAACGCACAACGCTGATATTGGCCGGAACGCCGTTAGCGGTATAACCCGCCCGATGCGTTTTATATTCGGTCAGCTGGCGTTGTTGGTTTTGTTTCAGATTCGGTAAGGCCAAATCTTCAAAGAGCAGATCAAGATACTCATCTTTCGAAATCTGAAAGACAAATTCATCCTGACCTTCACCATCCTGGCTGGCCTGGCCCTGACCACTGCCGGAACCTCCGCCGCCACCCTGGGGACGTTCAATTCGGTCGTTCTGGACGAAATGGTCATTGCCCGGATGCACGCGGTGGCGCAGACCGCCACGCCCCTGATGAAACATCGGTTCGCTAATATCTTCCGTGGGAATGGATACGGATTCGCCGCTGTCGACGTCAGTCACCGAACGCTTATTAATGGCCTCGGAGATCGACTGTTTAATTTGCGCTTTATAACGGCGTAAAAAACGCTGGCGATTCACCATGCTTTTGTTTTTGCCGTTCAGACGCCGGTCAATAAACCAGGTCATATGCCCCCCGTACTACATTTGCCAACTGTATGCTACGCCTGTGTTGCCGCTTCTCAGGCCCACGGTTCGCTGTCGTTGTAGGCCCGGTAACATGTGTACCGGGCCAGGGTTGTTAAGACGATTTACGTACGCGCAAATACCATTCGCACAGTAAACGCACCTGTTTACGGGTGTAGCCTTTTTCCATCATACGGTCGACAAAGTCGTCGTGTTTCTTCTGCTCGTCGGTTGACGTTTTGGCGTTAAACGAGATAACCGGCAACAGCTCCTCGGTATTGGAGAACATTTTCTTCTCGATGACCGTGCGCAGTTTTTCATAGCTGGTCCAGTTCGGATTGCGTCCGCTGTTATTCGCTCTGGCGCGCAGTACGAAGTTAACAATCTCGTTGCGGAAATCTTTTGGATTACTGATCCCCGCCGGTTTCTCGATTTTCTCCAGCTCGGCGTTAAGAGACTCGCGGTCAAACAGCTGCCCGGTATCCGGATCGCGATACTCCTGATCCTGAATCCAGAAATCCGCGTAGGTAACATAACGGTCGAAAATGTTTTGCCCATATTCGGAATAGGATTCAAGGTAGGCCGTCTGGATCTCTTTGCCGATAAACTCGGCATATTTCGGGATCAGATAACCTTTCAGGAACTCCAGATAGCGTTCTGCCTGCTCTTGTGGGAACTGCTCGCGCTCAATCTGCTGTTCCAGGACGTAGAACAGATGGACCGGGTTTGCTGCCACTTCTACATGATCGAAGTTGAACACGCGGGAGAGGATCTTAAACGCAAAACGCGTCGACAGACCGTTCATCCCTTCATCGACACCGGCGTAGTCACGATATTCCTGATACGACTTGGCTTTGGGATCGGTGTCTTTCAGACTTTCGCCATCATAAACCCGCATCTTTGAATAAATGCTGGAGTTTTCTGGCTCTTTCAGGCGCGAAAGAATGGAAAAACGTGACAGTGTTTCGAGCGTGCCAGGGGCGCATGGGGCGTGAGTCAATTCACTGTGATTAAGCAATTTCTCGTAGATTTTGATCTCTTCGGAAATGCGCAAGCAATACGGCACCTTCACGATGTAAACACGATCGAGGAAGGCTTCGTTGTTTTTGTTATTACGGAAAGTGACCCATTCGGACTCGTTCGAGTGTGCGAGAATAATCCCGTTGAACGGCAGGGCGGAGATACCTTCCGTCCCGTTGTAGTTACCTTCCTGAGTGGCGGTTAACAAGGGATGCAGCACTTTAATCGGTGCTTTAAACATCTCAACGAATTCCATGATCCCCTGATTGGCGCGGCACAGCGCACCGGAATAGCCGTAGGCGTCCGGGTCATTCTGCGCGTAGTGTTCGAGTTTACGAATATCGACTTTCCCAACCAGCGCGGAGATGTCCTGGTTGTTCTCATCGCCGGGTTCCGTTTTGGCGATAGCAATTTGTTGCAGAATTGACGGCCAGACCTTCACTACCCGGAACTTAGTGATATCGCCACCAAATTCATGCAGGCGTTTTGCCGCCCACGGCGACATGATGGTGCCGAGATAACGGCGAGGAATGCCATACTCTTTTTCCAGAATCTGCGCATCTTCCTGCGGATTGAAAAGACAGAACGGATGATCGTTGACCGGGCTACGCTCACCGTTCGCGCTCAATACATAAATCGGTACGAGCTGCATTAATGATTTCAGTCGCTCAGCAAGCGATGATTTACCCCCACCCACAGGCCCCAGCAGATACAGGATTTGTTTCTTCTCTTCCAGCCCCTGAGCCGCGTGTTTCAGATAAGAGACAATCTGTTCAATCGCGTCTTCCATGCCGTAAAACTCTTCAAACGCCGGATAACGTGCAATGACCCGGTTAGAAAAGAGTCGAGAAAGTCTGGGTTCCTGGGCTGTATCGACCATGACAGGCTCACCGATAGCCATCAATAGCCGCTCAGCCGCGTTGGCATAAGCACTGCGATCTTGCCGACAAGTGGTAAGAAACTCCTGCAGTGTGAACTCTTCGTCCTTGGCAGCTTCATATCGCTGGCGATAGTGATCGAATATATTCATGGTATGCCGTCCTTTCGTTTTTTAGCACAGGTTAAGAGCCGTTCATATGAATAGTAGAGGCTCCCGGAAGAGGTAAACTGAACGACGTCTCTTGCTAAAACACAGCAACTCTCATGCCATTTTATCGACGATGAGAACAACGTGCCCGGTGATACACCTTCAAAATTAAGCGTAGATGGCAAATGGAAAACTTGCCTGCACGGCTTTCTTAATTTCAATGGCATATCAACAACTCATCCATAAATTTTGCATAATTAATGTAAAGACCAGGCTCGCCAGTAACGCTAAATTCATTTGGCTGTAAGCGCGGTGTCATCCGCGTCAGGAAAATTAAACAGTTACTTTAAAAAATGAAAACGTAAAAAGGTTGGGTTTCGATGTATTGACGGGTAAACTTTGTCGCCCGCTAAACATTTGTTTAAGGAATGATTAATTGTGACCAAACTCAAACTTCTGGCACTTGGAGTGCTTATCGCAACGTCTGCAGACGTAGCGCACGCTGAAGGTAAATTTTCCCTGGGCGCAGGCGTAGGTGTCGTTGAACACCCATATAAAGATTACGATACCGATGTTTACCCAGTACCGGTAATCAACTATGAAGGCGATAACTTCTGGTTCCGTGGCTTAGGTGGTGGTTACTACCTGTGGAATGACGCAACGGATAAACTTTCAATTACCGCTTACTGGTCGCCGCTTTACTTCAAAGCGAAAGACAGTGGCGATCACCAAATGCGTCACCTGGATGACCGTAAGAGCACCATGATGGCTGGTCTGTCTTATGCTCACTTTACCCAGTACGGTTACCTGCGTACCACCCTGGCTGGCGATACCCTGGATAACAGCAACGGCATCGTCTGGGATATGGCCTGGTTGTATCGTTACACCAACGGTGGCCTGACCGTGACTCCGGGTATTGGTGTGCAGTGGAACAGCGAAAACCAGAACGAATACTATTATGGCGTATCGCGCAAAGAGTCCGCTCGCAGCGGTCTGCGTGGCTATAACCCGAACGACAGCTGGAGCCCTTACCTGGAGCTGAGCGCCAGCTACAACTTCCTCGGCGACTGGAGTGTTTACGGTACCGCACGCTACACCCGTCTGTCTGATGAAGTTACTGACAGCCCGATGGTGGATAAATCCTGGACTGGCCTGATTTCTACCGGGATCACCTACAAATTCTGATAATGCATCTTTCCAGGGCATTTTGTGCATAAAAACAGGGCGTCACGCCCTGTTTTGCATTACGGTGGTGCAATACCTGGGAGGAAACAATGCAACAAAAAATGATTCAATTTAGTGGCGATGTCTCACTGCCAGCCGTAGGGCAGGGAACATGGTATATGGGCGAAGATGCCAGTCAGCGCAAAACAGAAGTTGCTGCACTACGCGCGGGCATTGAACTCGGTTTAACCCTCATTGATACCGCCGAAATGTATGCCGATGGCGGTGCCGAAAAGGTGGTTGGGGAAGCATTAACCGGTCTGCGAGAGAAGGTCTTTCTCGTCTCTAAAGTCTATCCGTGGAATGCTGGCGGGCAAAAAGCGATAAATGCATGCGAAGCCAGTTTACGCCGTCTCAATACTGATTATCTCGATCTTTACTTATTACACTGGTCTGGCAGTTTCGCTTTTGAAGAGACTGTCGCAGCGATGGAAAAATTGATCGCCCAGGGAAAAATCCGCCGCTGGGGCGTTTCTAACCTTGATTATGCTGATATGCAGGAACTCTGGCAGCTGCCGGGGGGAAATCAGTGTGCCACTAATCAGGTGCTTTACCATCTCGGTTCACGAGGAATTGAGTACGATCTACTCCCCTGGTGCCAGCAACAGCAGATGCCGGTGATGGCTTACAGTCCGTTAGCCCAGGCCGGGCGGTTGCGCAATGGACTGTTAAAAAACGCGGTAGTCAACGAAATTGCACATGCTCACAATATCAGCGCGGCACAAGTATTGTTGGCGTGGGTGATCAGTCATCAGGGTGTGATGGCGATTCCAAAAGCGGCCACGATTGCCCATGTCCAACAAAATGCGGCTGTGCTTGAGGTCGAACTTTCTTCAGCGGAATTAGCTATGCTGGATAAGGCATATCCGGCACCAAAAGGAAAAACTGCGCTGGATATGGTGTGATGTTGTGTGCCGGATGCATTGCACCCGGCACACAACATTAACGTAAATTAACGTTTCGCAACGCGAATGGATTGCGCCAGATGTGCAGGTTTCTCTTTGGTCACTTTTTGCGTTTCTGAAGCGTAAGCCGTTTCTACACAAACAAATGTTTTGTAGCCATCATCCGGCATATCGCCCATGCTAATTGAAAGCGCCGGTCCCGGGTTCCAGCCGACAACGTTCAGATGATGCTGGTGGCCTACGGCGATAATACGATTCAGCGCTTCATCATTAATCACGCTGCAATCTTGTGGATTCAGATACACGCGATCGGTACGGTCAGGGAAGGTCTGAATACCATCGGTCAGTACATTTTCTTTCGCGTCATTCACTTTATCAATGAAGCGATCGCCCAGCCCACTGACGCTTACCTTAGCGATATCACCCACGTTAAAGTAGGTATGCAGGGCAGAGGTGGTTTCAAATTCGCCATGTGATTCAAGATCGATTTCACAAGTTTTACCCACGCGGAAATGCGCTAACAGCGTAAAGTCGTGCGGCCAGAATTTTTTCGTCTCTTCGCTTTGCGTCAATTCAAAAGTCAGCGCTACGCCATCAGCATCTTCATGATGTGATTTCAGCGTCCACGGCAGGTTGCGGGCAAAACCGTGCGCAGGCAGACCTTGTTGTGCCGCCGGACCAAACCACGGCCAGCAAACCGGTACGCCACCGCGAATAGCGACGCCATTTTTGAACGGTGTGTTGTTGCTCAACCACAGAACTTCTTCTTCACCCGCAGGTTTCCACGAGAGAAGGTGTGCGCCCTGTAATGCAAAAGAGGCTTTTACCTGGGGATGATCGACCACAATGAGGTCCAGTTCATCCAGTTTACGACGGGAGAGGACAGGGGAGATTTGTTCGATGACCGGAAGGGCAAAAATTTTCTTAATCATGACGCAGTCCTTTAACTTCATTTTATCAGGTAAAAAAAAGAGCGACCGAAGAGGCCCTCGTTAAATCACAGTGTCATCTCAACTTATTTGGAGATGTGAGCGATCAGGTCCAGAACTTTGTTGGAGTAACCGGTTTCGTTGTCGTACCAGGATACCAGTTTCACGAAGTTGTCGTTCAGAGCGATACCAGCTTTAGCATCGAACACGGAAGTGCAAACTTCGCCGTTGAAATCGGTAGATACTACGTCATCTTCGGTGTAGCCCAGAACGCCTTTCATTTCGCCTTCAGCAGCAGCTTTAACGGCAGCTTTGATCTGCTCGTAAGTTGCAGCTTTTTCCAGACGAACGGTCAGGTCAACTACAGATACGTTCGGGGTCGGAACGCGGAACGCCATACCAGTCAGTTTGCCATTCAGTTCTGGCAGTACTTTACCTACAGCTTTAGCAGCACCGGTAGAGGACGGGATGATGTTCTGGGAAGCGCCGCGGCCGCCGCGCCAGTCTTTGTGAGACGGGCCATCAACGGTTTTCTGAGTAGCGGTAGTAGCGTGAACGGTGGTCATCAGACCTTCGATGATGCCGAAGTTATCGTTGATAACTTTAGCCAGCGGAGCCAGGCAGTTGGTGGTGCAGGAAGCGTTGGAAACGATGTCCTGGCCAGCATATTTGTCGAAGTTAGCGCCTTTAACGAACATCGGAGTGTTGTCTTTAGACGGACCAGTCATAACCACTTTCTTCGCACCAGCGGTGATGTGTTTACGAGCAGTTTCGTCAGTCAGGAACAGACCAGTTGCTTCAGCGACAACGTCAACACCAACTTCGTCCCATTTCAGGTTAGCCGGATCACGTTCAGCGGTAACACGGATTTTTTTACCGTTAACGATCAGATGACCGTCTTTCACTTCAACGGTACCGTCGAAACGGCCGTGAGTGGAGTCATATTTCAGCATGTATGCCATGTAATCAGCGTCTAACAGGTCGTTGATTGCAACGATCTCGATGTCAGAACGTTTCTGAGCAGCACGGAAAACAATGCGACCGATACGGCCAAAACCGTTGATACCTACTTTGATAGTCATATATTCCACCAGCTATTTGTTAGTGAATAAAAGGTTGCCTGTAAAATTACAAAAACCTTACGCAGCGTCAAGCGGAATCGTGTCAATCATTGCGACAAATCAATCCTGTGCCTAAGCATTACGCGACTGACTCGCCTCACTCTTCCTTTGGGCTTGAGACCACATGGGGTCGGCGCCCCGAATTTTAAAGGGCAATTACGATAAAAATGTGATTTTCATCACGATTTAGGTGCAGCCATTTCGTCGAGATCAAGTTTAGGACAAAATTTTGCCAGTTGGTGTTAATGTTTTGTTAGAATCAGTCACGTAATGTGAGCACGATTAAAGTGAGATGTGAGCAAATGGCTAATAAACCTTCGGCAGAAGAACTGAAAAAAAATTTGTCCGAGATGCAGTTTTACGTGACGCAGAATCATGGGACAGAGCCGCCATTTACGGGTCGTTTACTGCATAACAAGCGTGACGGCGTATATCACTGTTTGATCTGCGATGCCCCGCTGTTTCATTCCCAAACCAAGTATGATTCCGGCTGTGGCTGGCCCAGTTTCTACGAACCGGTAAGTGAAGAATCCATTCGTTATATCAAAGACTTGTCACATGGAATGCAGCGCATAGAAATTCGTTGCGGTAACTGTGATGCCCATCTGGGGCATGTCTTCCCCGACGGGCCGCAGCCAACGGGCGAACGTTATTGTGTTAACTCTGCCTCTTTACGCTTTACCGATGGCGAAAACGGCGAAGAAATCAACGGTTGAAAAAACGATTCAGCAACTTATTCCACAGGAGCGGAAAAATTATGAATCTTGATGACATTATCAACAGCATGATGCCTGAGGTATACCAGCGTTTGTCGACCGCCGTTGAACTGGGGAAATGGCCTGATGGCGTTGCGTTGACCGAGGAACAAAAAGAGAACTGCCTGCAACTGGTGATGCTGTGGCAAGCCCGCCATAATATCGAAGCACAGCATATGACAATTGACACAAATGGTCAGATGGTCATGAAGAGCAAACAGCAGTTAAAAGAAGATTTTGGTATCTCAGCAAAGCCTATTGCCATGTTTAAGTAAGTGGTTCATCCCCTTTTTGCCTCGGCTATGAAGGGGATAGCCAACAATGACCCCACGACTCATCTCAATTATCTCGCCATGACCTGGCTAAGTCCCAGTCCGATCTCTTGCCGTCCCGTTCACACCTGAATGACTTCTCCTGAACTTAAGTCTCAGACCTATTTGGCCGGTAATCCCTCTCGAATTTGCTCTTTTTGCGCCCCGCCTTCCATCAACCTGTAACAGACCCAGCCATTTTCTGCGTAATTGTGATCTGAGTTGTAAAACGCAGATCATTATCTGTGTTTTACAGATTTAATGTTGACCTCAAAAATCATGTGGGTAAGTATGATGGCCATCTAAGCAAAACTAAACACAGAGGATGACGCAATGAAAGCACTGGCTCGGTTTGGCAAGGCCTTTGGCGGCTACAAGATGATTGATGTCCCACAACCCATGTGTGGCCCGGAAGATGTAGTGATTGAAATTAAAGCCGCGGCAATCTGCGGCGCAGACATGAAGCACTACAATGTCGATAGCGGTTCTGATGAGTTTAACTCTATCCGCGGCCATGAGTTCGCAGGTTGTATTGCGCAGGTTGGTGAAAAAGTCAAAGACTGGAAAGTGGGGCAACGCGTCGTATCGGATAACAGCGGTCACGTTTGCGGTGTTTGTCCGGCCTGTGAACAAGGTGATTTTCTGTGTTGTACAGAAAAAGTAAACCTTGGTCTGGATAATAATACCTGGGGCGGTGGTTTTTCCAAATATTGTCTGGTTCCTGGTGAAATTCTCAAAATTCATCGTCATGCGTTGTGGGAAATCCCTGATGGTGTTGATTATGAGGACGCAGCCGTACTTGACCCTATCTGTAATGCCTACAAATCCATCGCGCAGCAATCGAAATTCCTTC
>OCGW01000046.1_pt1 | contig 34605 bp, 28 predicted proteins | sample 1502601 | NCBI WGS metagenome assembly OCGW01 (sample SAMN02324088, study PRJEB22366) | soil metagenome | biome: mixedwood plains | place: Canada | collected 2009-09 | reverse complement strand
ACCCTGCCGCTTACCGGATACCTGTCCGCCTTTCTCCCTTCGGGAAGCGTGGCGCCATTCGCCATTCAGGCTGCGCAACTGTTGGGAAGGGCGATCGGTGCGGGCCTCTTCGCTATTACGCCAGCTGGCGAAAGGGGGATGTGCTGCAAGGCGATTAAGTTGGGTAACGCCAGGGTTTTCCCAGTCACGACGTTGTAAAACGACGGCCAGTGAATTCAGATCTCAAATAATGATTTTATTTTGACTGATAGTGACCTGTTCGTTGCAACAAATTGATGAGCAATGCTTTTTTATAATGCCAACTTTGTACAAAAAAGCAGGCTGGATCCACGCCAGTTCGGCCTTCATGCCGTCGAGCACTCGAATCAAATGGGCCAATCGCTCTGGATCCTTCTCGATGAAGAGGAAGTCGATGGGCACCGGGAACGTGCGGGAGTGTTGGGCTGCCGCTCGCAGGGCGACCACCGGGCTGCCGGGCTCCCCTCGCTCGTACTGACCGGGGCCAGCGAACCCGTCCACAAAGAGCACGCGCTGCGGCTTTTTTACGAAGCTGGCAACGATGGGCATCCACGCCTTCAGGTAGCGCTCTAGGATCCGGTGCTTGGCTTGCGTGTGCGGAAGGCAGGGCCAAATCGTTCCGAGGGTGTCGCTCATCCGTGGGCTTCCTTGGCTTCCTCGATGTAGCGAGGCGGCATCTCATCCCACGTCCGGCCCTCAAGGAGGCGACCGGTCAGGCGCTTGTTTATGCCCCCCCACTGCTTGAAGAAGAAGGGCACCCCAGCTGCCCGGCACTGATCACGGATGTCGAGCACCCACGAAGGATCCATCGGGCGGGAGCCGGGCCCCGACTCGCCGCCTACGATTACCCATCCAATGCCGTACAGGTCGAGGTCGGGCAGTGGCCCGATGAGCGGCTCCAGAGAGAGGAACCGGATGTGCGCACGGATCGTGCGCAGCTCATCGATCCGCCGGCGCACTCGGACATCCTCGACGCTGGTCCCGAGCCAGATGTTGGGCGTCCACGCTAGATGGGAGGCGTACTTCCGAGCGATCTCGGGTCGCTTCGTCAACACTTGGTACGTGTGCCGAAGCGAGCGGTTCATCACGTCGAACACACGACGCGTGTAGGCCAGCCCTACGTCGGGATGAAAGAGGTCGCTCATAGAGTTGACGAAGATCGTTCTCGGCTTCCTCCACGAGAGCGGCGTCTCGAGGGCGTCCGGCTGCAGCGTGAGCTTGAAGGCGTCGACATAGCCCGGCTTGCCCATCGCTTGGAGGCGGTAAGCCATCCTTTCCGCGTAGCAGTTTTTGCACCCAGCGCTGACTTTCGTGCAGCCGGTGACGGGGTTCCAAGTTGCCTCAGTCCACTCGATCGAAGAGCTGCCAGCCATGACGTCACTCCTCGCATGAAACGATCCGCGGGTAAAGAAAGCACTCTCCAAAGATCAATACTGAACCTTTGACCAGCAGTCAAGGAAGCGACCGGAACGGGATGCGCCTCTCGGAGTGCCGTCGTGCTCGCCCGCGTCGGGGGTCCACTCCGCGAAAAGCCTTTCGCTTCAAGCCCTTGGCCTGTGGCGTAGGCGCCGACCAGATGCTCATTGTGTCTGCCCGGGAGGTCGCGCCCCCGGATCAGTACTTCCGACCCGGACCGGATCCGCTCGGCGGCCCGTGACACTGATGGGCCGTCGATCGAGTTGCGGACGTCGACCCACTTGGCCGCCAAATAGATCCGCACCGAGCGCGGCACCGTCAGCATCGACCGCGCAGTCGCTCGACGAGCTCCGCAATCACGCAGGCCGGAGTCCCTGCCGGAAACCGCACGGCCGAAGCGTCTGGCGCAGCTCTACCTCGATCGCCGGCGGCTCGTGATCCGAACACCGCACCGTAAGCGCAACCGAGCTTGTCACATGCACCGGAAGCAGAGGAGCCTCCTCTTGGCCCGCCCGGCGAACGGGGTAGATCCACTACCGGCAGCTTCGCGACGGGAATACCCTGCCCCTCGGCGACCTGCTCCTGCGTCAGCCCGCTCTTCTCGAACTGCTCGATGATCTGGACCCAAGTCTCCCGCCCTCGTCGCATCGCGCGAGCCTCGCCCGACGCTCGGGCGCTCGCGAGGCGAGCGGACGCCATCAGTTTGGGCAGCGAATGACAGCGGCCGCGCTCATGGCAGGGAGACGATGGATCTAGGGCGCTTGTGGGTCCGCTGGCCTCTCGGTATCCTCCGGCAGGTCGACCACCAAGCGGAGGGGCTGTGGAGCGGGACGAGCTTCTTGACCGGCTGAACGCGCTGCTGCCGGCCCAGTTCGACGAGCTGGTGTTCCGGATGAACGTCGCCGCCGAGTACCTCTCGCACGGATCGCCGCAGGCGACGCGGGCGGTTGAGGTTGTCCGGTATTTGACGCAGCAAGGACGGATGGAGGAACTGACGCGCCGCCTCGATGAGAGTCGCGCCTCCGCCGCGGGCAACGCGGCCCCAGCCTCTCCAACTGCGTCGAACTCAAGCGGGAGCTTTCGCCAGTTGGCCGACGATCGCATCTCGGTCGTCTACGGCGCGGCGGTCGACGGACCCAGCGACCGAATCCCGGCTTCAGATCGCCCGCCAGTCGACCACGACCAAGCATCGCTCCTTCGAATGAAGCAGATCGACGCAGGGAGCAAGCACTGGGGCTTCTACAACGACGAGGCTGCGGCCCGGAATACCCGCGGCGACCACCAGGGAGCCTGGGAGGTGCTAGAACTGGCCCTCCAGCGCGGAGTCTCGGGCGTCCACCTGGAAACAACCCGCGCAGTGGTGCTGCGTGCGCTCGGTCGGAACGACGAGGCATCAAGCCTACGCTGGAAGCATATCAACGAGGGTACTCGCCACGCGGCGTTCTACAATGACGAGGCTGCAACGCTGAACGCCGACGGGGAGCATGATGCCGCATGGCACGTGCTCGAACTCGCGCGCCAACGCGGCGTCACGAGCGGTCACTTGGAGGCAACCCGTGCAGAGGTGGCGAGCGCCCGCGCGGCCAGCGCTTCTCGTGTAGCGGCTGCATCGCCGCGCGCGACCGCGCCACCTGGCGCGGCGTTCGAGGCCAGCGTCGCCTACATCCACATTCCCAGTCTGAAGGAGCAGGCGGGTATGCGGGTCCTCAGGGCGATGTCCACTCTTCACAGCGCCATCCGCGGCGTCCTTGAGGGCGAGAGCCGCCGCTGGGCCGGAACCCGAGCGCTGAGCGCACTTACCGGAGCCATCCTCATTGTGCCGGACTCGCTTCACGTGCACTGCCACGACCTCGTCTCCCGCGTCGCGCACGCAGCGTCGGCGTTCGACTTGCCGCTTCGAATCGGCGTATCGCGTGGCCGCCTCAATGCTGTCGAGGACATCGATGGAGAGGTCAATTTTCTCGGGGAAGCTATCAACATTGCAGCCCGGCTCGCGGTGTCGCCGTCAAACCCCGGATTCGTCGTTCAGGACCTGTATTCGCGATACGTCGAGCCGACCGTCGAGGGTGACCTGTGGATCGCGCATAGCGCAGAGAACTACAGGGAGATCGTGATCCTGGGCAAGAGACACGACGCCCCATTTCGTTGTGTCGTAGCTCCAGACAACCTTTTTGCTGTGAATCCCAGGGACCCATATCGGCGGTTACCGACCTCGGATGTCCGGTGGGTGAACGCAGTGGCTGTTGCTTACGACCTTCCAGCATTCTCGAATGGAAAGGGAAATGAACTCGGCAGCCGTTTCAGGGGAGTTGCCGACAAGTTCCGGGAGATACGCGCCGGGCAGCGGATCCCGGCCAGCACGCAGCCATATTTCTCGCCGGGCGGAGATGGCGGCATCATCGTACTCGCCGGATCCGACCCCGCGACCGGTTTTGCCATTGCGGATGAGTTCTTTGCACTGCTCCACCTGGAGAGCGAGTTTCGGAAACCGGAGATTGCTGTCCGCTGCCGGATAGGAGTGCATTACGGGCAGGTCTCGCTCTACACAGACGCCGAGGGCAAGCTCCGTCCGACCGGCCCCACTCTATTTATTGCCGACGCCATTGCCGGTGACGCCGCGGGACGGAAGAGCGACCAGATCATCATCAGCGAACTGCTCAAGGCAGCCGCGAGCCAGAAATATGTTTTTCAGCGGGAGTTCGTGGCCATCGAACCAGCTACGGAGGGCCCGGCTCGCGGGATCGCACGATATGCTCGACTGAGCAAGCAGGCGGCTCTGCCCCCAGACGGGACAGCGAAGGCGGTTGCTTCGGGCGACGAGCCCCCCAAGGAGGACCCGTCGCGCGCCGCCGCTGCGGCTTTCCCGACAACGCCAGCACTAGAGATCGCGGATCTCGAGTTTCGAGGCGCGGCCGTCGAGGCGCAGAAAGCACATGCCGTGATCATCAGTGGCCCCGGCTTCTTGCATGATTGGACACTGACCGTTCATCTATACGTAGTACCGAACGACAAGCCACTGACGATCGCCGGCCACAAGTGCGAGCTACTTCTCATGACAGAGGACCGCGGGCCAGTCGGCTTTCTCGAGTTGGCCATCGCAGGTGCCAACGGCATTATGCCTGACGTGCATATCGAACGTCCACAGGAAGTGGTGCTCATTGGGAGTGTCAACTCAACTAAGTGCTCTTGGACGACTCCGCCACCACCGACAAAGGCAAACGGCACGTTGATCGTCCGGGATGCCACGGGCCAATACGAGGCGCGCGTGCCAGTTGAGTTCTATTACTCGCAAAGGGAGTGGGCATGGCATGCGTTTCCTGAGAGCAAGCCCGTCACGCTCCGAAGGACGGCGAAACCATACGCCGGTGGGGGATCAGCGGACGAACCAAGACGGACGACTCGATTGGAGGCAGCGAGCGACGCCGAACTCCGCGACCGGACCCTCTCCCTCGCTGCGATCCTGCGTGACATCGTCGAACGGCACGACCGAGACGTCGCGCGCGCACACGACCTCACCGCGCGCGGATTCTTCAACGGGATCCCCACTGTGCCTTCTGTGGACGATGAGCAGGAAGGCGAACGCCTTGCGAGGGAGGCGCTTCGCCGTCTTTGTGCGGGTCATGCCGAGGTAAGAGTGGAAGCGCTTGGTGTCCGCAGTGAACTCGAAAGGCGCTTGCCTGGCATCGGAATGAAGAGCTTTGAGGCCGCCTACATGCAGGCAACAAACAGCAAAGAAATGCTGTCGGTTGCCGACGACCTTGAGATGCTCGCCCGCAGCCTTCCCATTTGACCAGCCAGCCTGCTGAGCGTCGTTGCTATCGGACGGAGGGACCTTGGACCAGGGCGAGCTGCTTGACCGGCTGAACGCACTGCTCCCCGCGCAGTTCGACGAGTTGGTATTCCGCCTCGGGGTGCCGGCGCAGTGGCTGTCGCAGGGATCGCCCCAGACAACGAAGGCGGTCGAGGTGCTGCAATACCTGACCCGGCAGGGGCGACTCGAGGAGCTGGGGCGGCGCCTTCACTGGGACCGCGCCCTGCCCGCTGGCCCGGCTGCCTCGTCCGCCACGACCGTGACGGCATCTGCGACGGCCCAGGACGCTCTTTACCGTCCAGAGACTCGGGTTTCACCCCTGCCTGCGAACCACACCATCGTCCCTGGGGTGCTGACGGTTCCGAACAACCTGCCGGCACGTCGCAGGTTTGTCGGCCGTACCGCAGAACTCAACGCATTGTTCCTGGCACTCATGCGCGCCCCGGCCGTCAGCGTTGTTCAGCCGACCTCGTTCTACGGACTTGGCGGGGTCGGGAAAAGCGCACTTGCCCTCGAATTTTGCTACCGAAAGGGGACCCTCTTTCCCAGAGGGGTATGGTGGGTGCGCGCAGAGGGACGTCCAGCGGAAGCACTCGCGCGCCTGCTCCCTGAACTCCGGAGGATAGGACCACCTGATGTGCGCGATCTCCTCGGCCGACTTGGTCAGGATGCGCCGACCAGTGAGGTTGCCGAAGCGATAAGGCACGCTCTTCAGAACCAACCTGGTAGCAGCCTACTTGTCCTGGACAACGTGGACTCCCCCGAGTGGGATCTCATGTTGCCAGGGGGGGATGTGCGCGTCATCATCACTACACGCGAGCGGAGATGTGCGCTCGGCGAATCAAATCAATTGGATGTACTATCGCCCTCAGACGCAATCACGCTCGCAGAAGCGATTGCCGGTCCGGTTCCCAACGAGGCAGAGCGTGCTGCACGCGAGCGCGTCGTTACCGAGCGTCTTGACGGGCTGGCGATTGCCGTAGACGTCGCCGCCCGGACAGTGAGGGCTTGGAAGGTCCTATGGACTTGGTACGAGGCGAAGCTGACCAACGCGGAACCGGTTCTCCGAGATCCCGACCTAGCGAAAGAATACCCGCACGACGTATGCGCGGTGCTTGACCTTCCGATCGAGCGGCTACCCGTTGGATCGCCACAGCGCCGGTTCGTGGAGGCAGCCGCTCTCTTCGCTGCCCATGCAGTGCCACTCGATTGGGTGATGACCATTGCGGACGTAGACCTGAGACGAGTCGAGGTCGAGATTCTGCCCGCTCTGAGTGGTAGCGGGTTGCTCTCTGTGGAACCTGGACGACGGAGCGTTTCAATGCACAACCTCTTTCGTCAGCGGGTCCTGGTTGCGATGGTGGATGAACAGCGAAAGAGCATGGTGCGCCTCGCCGCACAATGTGTGCGCAGGTGGCTCATGGATAATGTCGACGAGACGCGGATCGTTGATGTGGACGCGCGCTGCCCACACGTTCGGGCTCTGCTTGGACTCTTAGACGAATGCGATGACGATGCCACATGGGTCGACATAGCACTCAGCTTTGCGACACACCTCAGGTATTGTGCGGAGTATCTCGCTGCAAGTGAAATCATGTTCGCGGCTCTTGAGCACGAGAAGCGAATTGTGCCGCGGCGCAGCGCCGGGCTATCAAGCTGTCTTTCCAACCTTGGTGCTGTGCTCGTCAATCTGGACCGTATCGCCCAGGCAAGAGCGATGCTGGAACAGGCACTCGCTACGGATGAAGAGGAGTTCGGTCCAAAGCATTTGAGGGTCGCGGATCACATGTCAGCATTGGCGACGGTGGTGCTTCGCGAAGGGAACCCAAGCGCAGCTCGGGAACTCCTCGAACGCTCGCTCGAGATTACCGTCGCTTTTTGCGGTTGGGAACACGCCAGCGTGGCCACCGACCTGTCGAACCTAGCGATGATCGCTCGTGACCTTGGAGACTTGGCGGGCGCTCGTGCTCTGTTGAAGCAGTCGCTGGAGATCATCGAACGACTCTTTGGTTCAAGCCACTCGAAGGTGGCAAGGCGCCTGTACAATCTGGCTCTTGTTCTCCGAGAGCAAGGAGAGACACTGGAAGCTCGTCGATCGCTTGAGAGAGCAGTTGCGATCTTGGAGCGCAACTACGGCCCCGCGCATCCCTCGGTAGTTGCATGTCTTGTGAGTCTATCCGGCATTCTGGAGACTTTAGGTGACCACACGGCTGCGGCAGACTGCGGTCGGAGGGCAGCGGCCATACGCGAGGGGCGTGCTGGCACCTGAGTGCCCCGAAGGGTTCCGGCGACCCGGCGACAGTCCCCTACGGGGACCGCAAGAATCGGTGCCCACCTCTCGCGACGCCTCATCCTGCCCCCCTCTTCCTCGTCGCTACTTCCCTTCTGGCTCTCCTCACGGATTGAGCGACTGCAGCTCGTTTACGGCGTGTAGATCTCGGCCGACGCGAGGGCGCCGGCCGGACCGAAGCCGCCCGCGGCGAGGACACGCCCGTCGGCGAGGACCACCATCGCGTGACCCACGCGGGGGGTGCGCATGCTGCCCGTCGGGCTCCAGGACAGCGTCCCGGGATCGAACAGCTCGGCCGTGGCCGTACGGGCCGTCCTGTCGCCGTCGGGAACGCGGCCGCCCGCGATGAGCACCCGCCCGTCGCTCAGCTGGACGTTCGCGATCGCCCCCCGGGGGCTGCCGAGGCTCCCGGCCGCCTGCCATTGGCCCGTCGTCGCGTCCAGCACCTGGGACGACGCCGTCATGGAGGTGGGGCCCGCGACCGGGCAGGTGCCGACCGGGAGGGACCAGCCGCCCGCGACGAGCACCCGCCCGTCGGGGAGCAGCGCGTCCACGTGCGCGCTGCGCGCGTCCGACATGGAAGCGATCGGGGACCATGCGTCCGCCACGGGGTCGTACACCTCCGCCGTCCGGAGAGAGTCGCAGTGGGACGGGAAGTCGCCGCCCGTCACGATCAACACGGGGCCGTCCGGGATCTTGATGCCCCGATAGAGCACGGGGCCGTCCGGGACCTTGATGGCCCGATGAAGGAAGCGGTGCTTGGTGAGCGGCGCGATCGGCTGGAAGCGGCCCGTCGACGGATCGTAGATCTCGGCGGTCTTGTGGACGAACGGCGCCGCGTTCCCCGCGCCGCCCACGATGACGACGCGCCCGCCGGTCATGAGCGTGGCCGTGTGGTGGTAGCGGTCGGCCGACATGCTCCCGGTCTCGACCCAGGTGCGGCTCGCTGGATCGAACAGCTCGGCGGTGCGCGTCGCGGCCTCGCCCCCGTCGGGGGTGACCGTGACGCCCCCCGCCACCAGGACGCGCCCGTTGGGCAGGAGGACGGCGGTGTGACGGGAGCGGGGCCGGTTCATGGGGGGCGCCGGCGCCCAGGTGCCCGTCGAGGGATTGAAGATCTCCGCATCCTCGATGGACCGGCCGTCGCCGTTCACCCCACCCGCGACGAGCACGCGCCCGCCCGGCAGGAGCGTCGCGGAAAACGACTGCCCCCGCTCCATCAGCATGCTTCCGGTGGGCGTCCAGGTGCCCGGCTCGGCGAGGGCCGTCGACGGGACGAGCGCAAGCGCTGCCACGAGCAGGGCGCTCCGGCGGCCGCGGCGGTCGGTGCGAGTCTGGGTCAGCTGGCCATCTGGAGCGGTGATCTGCATGGAAGTCTCCCGTAAATTGGTGGGCAATCGCCGGCCCCCCGTGCGGTCGATCCTCACAGCCAAAATGCACCGTTTCTGTGCGCTGGATCGCCAAAGCGGAGGATTCGCCCATTGCCGGATCAACCCCAGGGATCGGTTCTGTTGACCAGAAACCATTGACGTACAGTCCGAGGGTCCGCAGTCCACCTCGCGCGACGTTGTTGAGTGCGGTGCCCGCGAGGGGCATGTCGTGGGAACGCGGGCCACGAGCGAGGAAGGCAGGCCCCCGCGGTACATCAACCGCTACTTCGTTCGGTGCCTCGCCATAGATCCGCGAGGCACAATGGCTTGGACGCGGCCCGAATCGAGCGTCGACGGCGAGACGCCGGAACTGGCGCTTCTCGCGACGAGGGACGACGGCACGCGGATCGTTCTCGACGCGGAGGGCAGGGAGAGCGTCAGCGAGGCGGCCGCGGGGCCGGACGATGGCCGCGTGCTGCCCACCAGTCCTTGACGGACATTGGCACGAGACGCACGTCAGACGGTCCGCCCGGCGGGATGGAGCCGGCATCGGGCCAGATCTCCTGCCGCGCAAAGCGGAGCAGTTCCCACAGTTGCTCCAGCTCATACGGACAATGGGTCGCTCGACTGAGCAGCCGGATGTCGAGATCCGGATGCGCGAGCAGGTGCTCGATCCCGAGGCGCAAGGCATCCAGGTCCCCGTGATACAGAGCCTGTTTCTTCATCTCCTCGACGGAGTCACGGTAGTCGTCTACCCGATCAGCCGGCTCGTCGTGATGGTCGAAGTAACTCGCGGTGAGGTTGCCGAGGTAGAACGAGATCATTCCATCTGCGACGTCCATGGCCCACTCCTCGATTCAGGCCGGGGTGGCGGCTCTCGCCGTGCGTCCCAGGACGAATCTCAGCCCGGCCGAGCAAGTAGGCGATTAGCGACGTTCGTTCCCACCGAGCGAACCGACATGACGACCGGTCCGCGTCCACCACTCATCGAGCGACATGGGGACGATCCGGACACCAGGCGGCCCCCCGGGAGGAATTGGAGCTGCGTCGGGCCAGATCCGCCACGTCGCCACGATGCTCTGCGTTACCGCGCATGGCGAAAACCAGGTCTTCACACTCGGCGAGATCGTCGGCGGGTACGCCGTGATGGGCGAACCAGTGACCGGTGATCACCGATAGGTAATGAGAAACCATCTTGTCGCTGATTTCTTTGGTCGATTGCTCGCTCATCGGAGCTCCACATCTGCGGCGCGACGTGCGCGAGCTCGCCGTAGACCTGCCAGAAGGCGTACTTCAGCCCCTCCCCTCCGTCTGTGGCGACGAGGACGCGGGGCAGCATCCAGGCCTCGACGCGGGCCCGGGGCGGCGGCGGGTCGAGGACACCGAGCTGGGGGAAGAGGGAGGCGAACAGCGGGTAGTCCGCGACTCCGGCGGGGCGAGGGACATCGCCTCCATGCTACCGCGCGCAAAGACTCGAGTAGCGGGCGCAGCAGCGTCGGGCGTGCCAGGCGCAGCGGGTCAATCCCCGGCACCAGCGCATCGAAGGCCGCGAAGGGGAAGGCGCTTCCCGCTCGCGGATGGCGCGCAGCACGACGCCGGGTCGGGCGCGCGGCATGGCGACCCACGGGCGGGCCCGCGAGTCGCACGACAAGGACACCGAGGTACAAATCGCCGGCAGTGTTCCTACTTTTCGGGGAGAGCCTCCTTTGGGGCGAGCCGGATGGTGCAGCGCAGGCTGAGCGCCTCGCCCTCGAAGGGAACGATGATTTCACCGATGAAGGCTCGCCGGATGCAGCTCTCGAGCGCCGAGCCCGCGGCCGGCTCTCCTACGGTCGCGTCGGTGAAGCGGCCTTTGGTCCCGTTGGCCACGACGGTAACGGCGACCTCTGCGAACGGGGCGTCCACGCCGACCGTCCTCGGACAGTTTTCCGCCTTCATCCGCCCCCGACGCATGGCGATCTCGATCTGCACTCGCTGATCACGGGATAGCCGAACTTCCGGGCTCTGCGCGAGGGCTGGCAGCGCCAAGAGCGTGAGCGCGAAGACGGCAGCCAAGCGGACGTTGATCATGACCGATCATAGCAGCAGGCTCCGCTGCCGTGCGCTGCGGGATCATCCCTTCCCTTCCCCCTCTTCATAGCGCGCTGGGCCGTTCTCGCGGCCGAAACGGCGGATGGTTGGGTCGCCTGCGACGCTTCGAGCCGCCGGGCGAGGCGGATCCAAATCACCGCGCCGACTCAGCGTGCATGCGGCGTCGTCTGCGCACCAGCAGCAGAACCAAAGGCAGAATCAGAAGCACGAGCACGATCGCGGCTTCGAAGCCTGTCGCGCCACCGGCGTTGCGACAACCCTTGCCCGGCGGCTTCGTGCCCGGCGTGCAGTCGATCTCGTTCGAGGTCGCGCCGAGGAACTCTTTGGTGCCGCACCACAAGTTCGCTTCGCAGTCGTCGTGCTGGATGGTCCCGGCTTCGCAGCGCAGCGGGCCCGTGATGTCGACGAAGCGGAGGTACGACGTCCAGGTGTTGGCGGCGCCCGTCGCCGAGCGTCCGACCTGCGTGGTCGGGCCCGAGCCGATCACGTTCTTCATGCACATGAACAGCGTTTGATCCCCGGGCCGCTCGGCGAGGCACGCGCCTTGGAAGCTGACCCCTGCGACCGGCTTGAATGTCGCGCCGCCGTCGGTCGAGCGCTGGAGGATCTGCATGTGGGGCTGCACCGCGAGCACGTCGCCGTTGCGTCGCACGACCACGCCGCCGATCTCGTCGCTGACGTGGAGCACCTTGGTCCAGGCCGGGGTCGCGGCGGTGCCGTTGGTGGTGCGGTACAGCGCCTCTTCGAGCGTGGGGCCGACCAGCGTCATGCGGACGAACACGGTGTTCGGCTCGGTCGGATCCACGGCCGCGATGTAGAGATCGGAGTAGTTGGTGCCGACGAACGCGGTGGTCGGCAGCTCTTGCCAGCTCTGGCCGCCGTCGACGCTGCGCACGAGCACGCGCGTGCGCGGACTCGAGCCGCCGAGGCGGAAGCCGGTCAGGTACACGATCTGCGAATCCGACGGCGCGACTGCCATGTCGGACCACCAATCGGCCTGCGGCAAGGTCGCCGAAGTGTCGCTGAAGCTCGTACCGTCGTTCGTGCTCTTGAAGACTTTGATGCCCGCGACCGGATCCGACAGCGCCGCGTAGATCGTGCCGTCGCCGCCGATCGAGACCGCCGAGGTGGCGCCCATCCCGAGCGGGCCCGACGCCAACCTCCAGTGGCAGCCGTCGCGCGACATCAACAAACCGTCGTACGAGGTCGCGAGCATCAACCCGGTCGACGTCATCTCGTAGTCGGGATCGTAGGTGCCGGCGATCCCGAGCGTCGATTCGCACAGCCACCGCCAGCTCGCACCGTCGTCGTTCGTAATGAGCAGACCGAACGTGGTCCCGACGATCGCGTCGGTGTTGCTGCCGGGGCGGAACACGACCTTGACCGACGCGGGCGGCCGCCCGTCGGCGTAGCTCGTCGACGTGGCCCCGGCGATCACCGCGACAGGAATCAAGCTCGTAAAGAGCGCTCGTACGGCGTGCGTCAGTTTCATTTGATCGACCCTATCGCGTGCTCGCAGGTGAAATCAAATCAAACTGCCACATTCCGTGCGATCCGTTGGGAACCATTTGCTGGCATGATTGGGGCTTCAACGGGGGAGGAACCATGGTCCGGATGCTCGTGTGCGCGCTCGCGGTCGTTTCGTTGTCGAGGCCGGCGCTCGCGGATCCTCCCGCGACGCGGTGCCGTCGCGACCGAGGGCTCTATGCCTGCGGCAAACGCTGTGCAGCGTTGGCGAATGACCCGCAGAATTGCGGTTTGTGCGGCGCGCGCTGCCCACCAGGTCACCAGTGCGCGCTGGGCGTGTGCACCCCGCACCCCGAGCCGCGCGCTTCGTTTCGAGATCCCGGCGTCTGGCGCGAGGTCGGGCCCAACCTCGGTCGCCGGCTGTCGGCCATCACGGCCGCGCGCAGCCCGGCGCCGTGCACGGCCACGGCGCCAGAACAATGGATCGCGTTCCAGGTGCACCACGTTGTAGTCGGACAGGCCCAGGTTTCGTGTGAAGCGCCAGGGCAGAGTCGGGTTGGAAGGCTCCAGCAGCTATCCGCCCCGGCAGGCCCGTCGAGAACGCCTTCATCGAGAGCTTCAACGGGCGATTCCGGGACGAGTGCCTGGACAGCCAGGTCCTCAACCTGAAATTGCTCCAGTCGAAAGGAGTGACGTCGCATTGGAGGACTTTCACGTCAACTGGTCCAGTTTTCGGGGCTCGGCTCCCCGCAAGCCGTGCCCCGAATCTACCTCACCGTTTGGGCACCATCATCACGTTTCGTCCCACCCAATAGATGTTTTCCCCATCCACCGCGATTCCAGTGATAGACCCCTGCTGGTCGGCGATGAACTCGGGCTGTCCGCCTGCGATCAACACCCTCCCAATTGTGCCTTGCGAGTCACTCCAGTACACGAACTTCGCATCCACCGCCAGATGTGTCGGCTCGACGATGTCCCAGACAACGGTCATACTATTTCCACCTCCGCGTGGAACGCGGAGAATGCCCAGAGGATTCGTGTAATAGACGTAGTTCGCGTCAACCTGGATCTCATTGGCTTCACCCGCCATTGTCACCAGGGTCGAAGCCGGGGTTCCTTGTGGTGAACCCTTCCATACGCCGCCATTGCTGGCGGTGTCGCCAGTTTTCCAGAACAAGTCGCCGTTGTCGACCACGAGGGACAACGGGCGGTCCTGGATATACAGCGCCGTTGCCTTTCCACCGCCGAGAGCAACTGTCCAGAGATGAGCCGGAGCGCTCAGATCCTCTCCGTAGTACACGCTATTTCCGTCAACGGCTATGGACCTCCAGAAACCTTGGATCGTGTTGACAGGTTGGGCGTAGAGGATCGTCGTCTGCCCTCCGTTCTTAGGCGCCTTGCGGATGGATTGTGGCGTGCCCAATGCAATCCAGTAGACGAACGCGCCATCGACTACGACGTCGCGAGCGCCTCCTCTTGCGAGTGTGACCGTGTCGAGCGTCAGAGGATCAGCGCGCTCTACCGTACCGAGACCGGAGTCAGCCCAGTAGACATAGCGTCCATCCACCGCGATTCCGCCGCCTAGATTGACGTCCGCCAGCCGGACCGGGAGCGGTCGCGCGAAGTCGGGGCCCGTGGATCCAATAGAGAAGTCCGCCGGCGGACGGGCGAGGCTCAAGTCCTCGACAATTGAGGACGCCAGGTCGTTGGCCCTCTGTATCCCAACGTTCTCCCAATCGTGACAACCCGTCAGCAGTATATACGCGAACAACCATCGCGGACTACTCCGCCGATCGCCACGCCACCCCGATGGTCGAATGAGCGTCACCAGGTTCGTACAGTGATGAGACCATTGGTGGTGGGCGCAGTCAAGAGACTACGCGGGCGTCCCCCGTTGTTGACGTTGCCGCGGCGGGCGTCGATCAGCCAAAGCGCCACGTCGAGCGCCGCGACCGCTCCCGCGGTGATCAACAATCCTACACCTGCGCGCTCTTGCTCTCTATATGCGCTCCATTCAGATTCCGGGCATGGGAACGAGCAGGCGTCGTCCAGTCGATTGAACTGGGAACCAGCATAACCCATCAGCGCTCCCCCGGTGACCGCGAAGACGGCGGACACGCCGGCGAGGATCCCAGCAGTCGTGCGAATCGGACGCCCCGGTTCGCGCTGCCGATCCGTCTCCAACTGAAACTGGGGCAGTGGCTCCGGCAAGGAGATTCCTGCTTTCCGCATCATTCTTGCGAGACTGTCTGAGCGCGCGGCCAGGTGAGTGTGTTCGCTCCCGAGGAGTCTGGAGTGTGACACGATACCGACAATCTCTGCGTCGCTCGTGAACACCGGGCCACCACTCTCGCCGTGCTTCAGTTCTTGCGTCTCCAGCGAGAAGAAATTCTCTGCTTCCGCTGGATTACCACAGACACCGATGATCCTGCCGGTCCTTGGCACTGGCGGCGGGAGTCTCGCGCCGAGCATAGCGAGGTGCTCGATGAGGGTCTCTCCGCGAAAGAGGACGTCAAGAGCCTGTTCGATGCTGTTCTGCGGCGATTGAGCCAGCAGATAGGGATTCTGACTGCCCGGGAAACCAAGAAAACCAATCTCCGTCGGCCGGCCGTCATCCAGCGCTGAATCAATACTCGCGGTATTCCCTACAACATGCAGAGGCGAAGGCAGAGAGGCTCCGTTGCTTCGACGCAGGACGGCGACATCGTCTTCCTCGCTTGAGGCCGCCACCGAGAGCTCAACGGGATTGTTGATCGGCGTATTCTTGAAGAATGCCAGGATTCGGATGGGGCGAAAACCGTCATGCAGTATCTGCGGTTCCTGCGATTTCAGGCTGGCCGCAACCGCAGCGATCCTTTGAAGCGAGCCTTCGATTATCGCCCGCTGGCTGGGGTTACTCTGAATCTGAGCCTCTTGCGCTCCAAGTTGAAGCAGTCTGCTCAAGATTCCATACGCTTGGTCAAGGAAGCCTTGCGCCGCCAGTGACGGTCTGACGCAGTGTTCTGCCGTCGCCAGATGGTCCTGAGCAACCACAAAGCCCGTGCAGTCGGAGTAAAGGCGAGATTGACGAAAACGTGGACCGAAAAGGCTCGGTAGGTGTGGACCAAACGGCGCCCACTCGACAACGACAAGCGCCACACTCGCACGCACCGTGGAGGACGCGCCTGGGGGAATGCCATGAGCGGAGGCAGACAGCAGACACAATGACGCGGCCAACGCCAGAGTTTTCAGCCCGCCCGGTCCCCTTCTGAATCTGAGTCTGACCAGGTACGAGCTGTCCGGCGGCGAGGGAATCTGTGTGTTGGCTACGTGGCGCACCGACTCAGAGTGCGCCTGCGCGCGACTGGCTGTCAACAGCGTGAAGTTCTAACCGAGCGGGTAGGCCGGATGCGATGCGCGCCGTAGAGGAGTCTGAAGGCGGGGACCCGCGCGCGGCGCAGGCCGACGACGAGGGCGCCTGGCTCCCCATCGGCGACGTCGCGTACCCGAGGTTCGACCCGCGGCCCGTCGGAGAGGGCGGAGTGGTCGGCGCGCCGCCCGGCGGTGTAACGGACCGGCGTATGAGATCGGAATGGGGTCAGATCCTCCAAGCCTCTCCCCCCTCGTGGCCTCTTCGATCCGAACGAAACAATTCTCCTTCAGAAGCTCGTCTCGGAAACGACCATTGAGGCTCTCGCAGTACACGTTGTCCACAGGCTTTCGACTCGAAGTGCATCGAAACGATTGAATTGGTGAGGATCAGCTGCTTCCAGGCACCGATTCCACGGTAAGCTCGCCCGTCGGGTCGAGCGTGGGATCTTCGACGATTCGCCCGACCAGTCGCGGACGCTTCCAGCCGATGAGCGCGGCGGCAGTGGCGCGCACTCCGCCGCTGCGAACGAGCGCCTGTCGTATTACGGATCGCTCGAAGGCGCGCACCGCGGCGTCGAGGTCGATCGGCAATGTCACCGAGGCTGCCCCGGGCTCACCGAAATTGCGCGACGGCGTTTTCACGACCTCGCCGGGCAGATCGGCCAATTCGATCTTCGATCCTTCGGTGAGCGCGACGGCCCGGAGCACGACGTTCGATAGCTCGCGCACGTTGCCGGGCCACTCGTAGCCGACAAGCGCGGTCATCGCTTCCGTCGAGAAGTCCTCGATGGTGCGCCCGCACTCCCCCGCCGCGCGGGCGAGGAAGTGGCCTGCGAGCAGGGGAATGTCGGCCACACGATCGCGCAGCGGGGGCACGTCGAGCGTGATTACCGTCAGCCGGTAGTAGAGATCTTCGCGGAAGCGTCCCGCGCGGACCTCGCCAGCGAGGTCGCGGTTCGTCGCAGTGACGATACGCACGTCGGCCTCCACCTCGCAGCGACCGCCGACCGGCAGGAAGCGCCGCTCGTCGCACGCGCGCAGCAGCTTCCCTTGCACGTCGAGCGGCAGCTCACCCACCTCGTCGAGAAAGAGGGTGCCGCCGTGCGCCAGGCGGAAGAGGCCGGCGCGCTCCTCGGTCGCGCCGGTGTACGCGCCGCGCGACGAGCCGAAGAACGTGCTCTCCGCGAGCGTCGATGGGATGGCGGCGCAGTTGGCGATAATGAGGGGCCCGACGCGGCCGCTCCATTCGTGCATACAACTTACGAGAACACCCTTGCCACATCCCGGCGGGCCGGTCACGTGGACGGTCAGCCGCGTCACCGCCGCCTTGCGCGCGAGGGCCGTAACGCCGGCGAGCGCGGGCGAGCTCCCCACGAGCGGCGGCGACGCTCCTGCATGATTCGCGGTCTTCATGTCAAACCTCAGCGCACGTCGTGATGAGCCGGAGGAAGGCGATCTCGCGCTTCGCCTCGGCGACGATCGGGAAGTGCTTCTGCGCCTCGACCGCCGGCAGGCGGCGAATGGCGGGCTCGATCTCATTCACGACGATGCACTCGATGGTGTCGAGGTGCGGGCCGAGGTTGAGCTCCGCGTTCAGGATCTCCCACTCGTCGAGAACGCGCGGCGGTAGGCTTTCGTTCGCGCACTCGAGGGCGGCGAGGGCATCGAGCACCGGAGACGCGGCCCCCGGCGTGCTCGAGCAGCCCGCCGCCGCGTCGGCGAGGGCCTGAAGCCGCAGGCGCATGCAACCGAGGCGCTCGTCCACGCGCTTCTGTTGAGGGCGCAGGGGCCAGCGGGCGCTCGGCGCTGGAGCCGGAGTCGCCGTCGGCGCCTTGGCCATGGTGGCGACCGCTGGGGCGACGTCGGTGACGGCCGCCGGTCCAGCATCTTCCGGCGTACGACGCGAGGCCTCGCCCGCCCAGATCGATGCCTGTCGAACCGCGGCCAGGACCTCCGGCGCGATCTGGCGGGTGGCCGGCTCGGTCGCGGCCTTGCGTACGTCGGCGGCCGGGGCGAAGGGCGACCGCAGCGCCTTCTCGACTGGCTTGGCGATGCCACCCGGAGAATCTACTCGCTTCATCGGGTACCTCCGTTTCGAACGGCGCGGAGCTGCGCCGCGATCCAGAGATAACGCGTTGATATTTCACGCTAAACGCAGTCTCCCGCCGATCTGGCCACAATCTCCGCTCAACCGGGACAACGGCGCGCGGCGGTTGACGCCGGGCTGCAGATTGGCGATGTTCTCGATTCAGGGCGGCCTCTTCATCAGCGATTTGGGGATCCTGCGGCTGGGCCGCGAGCTAGTCGTCACCCCGCACGTCCCCTCGATTACATCGCAATCTGCACTTGATCTCGCAGGCGGAGCCGGACGCAACGATGGGCCGCACGGTCGCACCTGATGGGAAGAAGATCGAAGGTCTCCGCACGAAGGCTGGGCTTTCCCAGGCCGATCTGGCGGCGAAGACCGGGATCGCCACGAACACGCTCGCCAGCGTCGAAAGCGGAAAACCGGCGTACCGGGTCACCCTGGCGCAAATCGCCAGCGAGTTGACCGCGGCGCTCGAGCTGAAGCCCGCACTTACCGCCGGTGACCTCATCCGTCAGGAGAGCGGAGCGGGGCGCTCCCGGTTGGACCACGCCGACATCGAGGAAAGCGCGGAGGCGTCCGGACCCCGCGATACTCAAGAGACCGTCAAAGCCTCGGGGCAGTCGGCGTTGGTATCGATCGAAGTCGAGCGGGCCGGCGAGGTGAGTTCGCGGGTCCGCACCGTGCGCCTGGTTGTCGGCGGGTGGAGAGTATTCGAGTTCCGCACCCTGATGCTGCTCCTGCTGCTGGCCGCAGGACCGATTGCGTATTGGATCATCCGTGACACCCGAAGTCCCGATCCCATCGATCCGAGAGCGCTGTCCTGGCTGCCCGGTCGCTGGCGGGATGAGGCGGCGCAGATGCGCGGCCAGGGCAACGACGACGTTCAACATCTCCTCGGCAGCGGCACCGGCGACGCTCGGTGGCTGGCCTCGTTCCTGCTCGGCGCGACGGAGGGCCTCTGCCAAGCGGCCGGCACCGACCCGGGGGCCGAGCGGTCGGAGCTCCTCCTGCGTGCCGAGAAGATCCAGATCGAGCTCATGGGGAATGCCTACACGTCGGCGAGCGCGAGGCGCGTAAACGCCATCCGAGACGAGTTCCACCGGCGCGAATCCGACGCGGCTTCATTCGACTGGTACCTGCTCGGTCGTCACGTCGCCCTGCGCGCATCGGGCGTGGAATCAGATCGCGAGGGCGCGCCCTGGGCTCGCACCCGCACGGCGACGCCAGTCTGCATGGGCGAAGCCGTGCTCCCCCCCCTCGCGGACGACTCCGTCTCCGACGGCCGACGACTCCTCGGTACCGCCGACGCGTGCTTCAGTGGAATCGTCGCTTCGCTGCGGAAGGCTCGGTAATCCCGCCGGCTCTACTTCCGGTGACGCAGGAGTCGCAGGATCTGTTCGGCCTCGCCCACGTCCAGGTTGCGCGTCCCGAGACTGACCACCAGCTCCTCGCCCTCGAGGCGAACCTCCAGCGCCGCGCCGACGATGGCCCGCAGGATCCGCCAGTCGTCATCCGAGACCGGGCCAGCGATCAGCGGCAGCCACTCTCGCCCGCTTTCGTCGATCCACTTCCCGGCTTTTTTCTGCCACCCCATCAGCGTCTTCCGTCTCAGCGGCGGTGAAAGGACGATTCGCGCCGCCACCATTGGCGACGTCGAGAATCCCAACGCGGGTGCCAACCAATCATCAACGGACACCGGAGGCGCGACGATCATCACTCGCGCGCGAGCCATCGTGATCCCCGGCACCGGGACATCCTTGAGGGACTTCAGGACCCCGGCGATGCAGCGTTGGCGTGTATCCGGCACGAGGGCCTCGACCTCGTCGAAGCGGCGCGCCGCTTGAGAGAGTTGATCCCACCCTTCTGGCGACGCGTCGTCGAAGTACGCCAAAACCAGGTGGGTGGCGCGCATCGCATCACGCGTCCATCCGTCGACCCGTTTCGCGTCGCGTCCACTCCAATCAAGCTCGACAAGACGCAAGTGCATCTTCACGGCTCGAACAGCCGAATAGGTGGCGACAAAGTGTCCGGGCTCCACTAGCTCGACGGTGCCACTGGTAACTCCCGGCGCACGCGTCAGCGCTTCGAGCGCCAATCGCAGGCGCTCCGGCTGGCGCAGGACCATCGCGGAATAGACGCAGAACTTCGACCCGCACTCGAACCCGCCAATCTCGACGAGGTCCCGCTCGACGTCCACATCCATGTCACGGAGCAATCCGGGCAGATCCGGGTGCTGCCGCATGATCATGTCGAAGGCGCGAGGCCCGTCGTAGCCGCCCGGGTCGGCGCTGCTGAGAGCGTGGTAGCAGGGCGGGCTCACCGTAAACCACCAAGCGCCGGGCTCGAGCCCAACGAACACCCACCCGCTCTTCGCGAGTTCCGGGCGCAATCGGCTTGGCTGCTTCGCGACCTCCATTCCCGTCGAGCCGCCAGCATCCGCGGTGGGGGTCGGTACCGCGTCGAGCACCCGATGTTGGTACAGCGACGGCAGAAGCACCGCCACGGCCACGCAAGCGATTGCCAGCAGACCCAACGCGATGGCCAGGCCCCTGATCATTCCGCGCCGCTTCATTCCCCTCGCCTCCTGCGTAATAACCAGAACGAAATCGCCGCAAGCACGACGCCCACGAACAGAAAGAGCAGCCGTAATCTGGCGAAGTCATTGAACGGCCTCGTCCCCGCGGCAGCGGCCGTCGCGCCTTCCGCCGGTTGCATTGGGAGCGCGAAGAGCCTCGCGAGCGACGGCACTTGCATCGCGGTCGCCGCAATGCGATCGCCGGGGCCGAGGACGACCAAGCTCGCCCAGTGGACGGGGTGGGGAGACTCGCGCCGCCACCGGCGGCGAGCGGAGGTCAGCGCACGATCTACGGAAACCGCGCTCTCCGCCGCGCCGACGAGCACCTCGATCATCTGCCGGTCGGCGACGCGGTCCTCCACCGGCCAGAGATAGGAAAGAACGGTCCCCACACCCGCCTGGCGGAGCTCGGAGGCCATGCTGCGCGCGGGCGGGACGCCGTCCACAATGGGCCGAGCGCCGGAGCATCCGGTGAGCGCGAGCAGCGACACCGGAGAGGCATCGACGAACCCGCGCTGCAGATCGTCGACGGCGAGGAAGCCGTCGGAGCTCAGCGGGTAGTCCGATCGAGACCCCGCGAACACGAGCCCGAAGGGCGCCCGGAGCGCCATCTCTCCAGATCGATCCGCCGCCTCCTCCGGGACACTGAGGTGAGTCGCGACGTAGACCATCGTGTCGCGCGGGCGCGCGCCGCCGTTCCGGAGGGCCTCGAGCATCGCGTCTTCGGACGCGTCCTCGTCGCGGTGAATCGTGGGACGAATACCAAGCGAGCCAACCACTCGTTCGAAGGCGATGGCACCCGCTGCACCCGCGCGCAGCCGCTTCAGCAGCGCCGGCTCGATCCGGACCGGCGCCAGCGGCTTGTCTGTCATGCCCAACGTGCGACCGAGGTTGCGCTGTCCCTGTGTGCCTAGCTGTCGGAGCCGCGCGGCGGCGGTGGGCAGTCGGCTGCACCGGCCATTCGCGCAGCGTGAGTCGTCCGGATCGTCGAAGAAGACGGGATCGGTGACAGCAACGAACCGGAGGGGCGGCGGCACTGGGCGGCGCGCGGCCCAGGCGAGCGCGTCCCGCAGATCGGTCGCGTAGCGCACGTGGTGCAGGTCGCCGATGAAGGAGATATTGCGGCAAGCCTCCGAAACGTCTTTCTGGTCGGAACCGGCGACGATCACGGCGCAATCAGTCTCCCGCGGAACCAGAAGCTCGACGGGGAGCGCGAACGCCCCCAGATCCATGCTGACGATCCAATCGGACGGCTCCGCGACCTGGGAGTCGCCGGAAGGAGCCAGGCCGACCGAAGCGAAGAGCTCTTCATACAGCTCATGCGCCAAGACCGGAGAGAAGGGGCCGGCCCGTGACGGCGATCCGGAGGCGAATGGCGCAAGCAGGGCGCGCAGACGCTCCGGGAGCTTTGGCGAGAATGAATGACGTTGAAGAAGTCGAGGCCGGCCGTCCGGTGAGCTTCGCAGCCATGTCACCGCGACCGTGCCGCCCTCGGAGAGGGTTAGATCGATGAGTGTTGTGCCCTGGGGAACAATGAGATCTTCAATCGCCAGCGGAACCGGGTACCGAGCGGCGATCGATTGACGGCACCGGCCAGAGAGTCTCCGCGCCGCCGCGGCGAGCGCGGAGTATGGGCCCTCCCTCGTCGGAGCGCCGGCAACCGGGGCCCGCTCTCCCGGATGAAGCACGGTGAAGGTACGCCAGACGTTCGCAGGGCAAGATCGCCAGGCGGATTCGAACCGCTGGATGTCGTCGCGGCACTCTTCGGGGAAGTCGCTCAGACGGCCCGCCTCTCGCTGATGGTGGAAGCGCGGAGACGACAGTGCGGACGGGGTAATGTACGGTGCCCCCAATGGATTTCCGAGCGCCAACTCGACGATCCCGTGCAAGGGGCGAATGCCGTGTGGGCCATCGGTGATGGGGCCCTCATCGAGGGTCCAGAGCAACGTGCTCGCAAGCACATTCTCGCGGCGCGCGAGGTCGAGGGTCGGCATGTGTTGGCGCGAGGCGTCGGCACCGATTGCGGCCGAGGCGGCTGCCCAGAGCGCCGCCAGCCAATCTCCTGCCGCGGCGGCCTCTGCAAGGCGTACGTGCGCGGTAGCCGCCGTGTCGAGGTCTGCCTCCGCGTCCAAGCGCCGGAAAACCGCCCGCGCGAGCTGCTTTTCCATTGCGCCGGCGGGAAGGTGTTCGAGGGCGCGCTCCATCTCGCGCTTCACCGCGCGCAGGACCTCACGATTGATTCGTCGAGTTCGATCCTCCGAAGTGTGCGTGTCTTCCATCGACGGGCGATACGCCAGGACCAGGCGGGTCTCGTCGCTTCGGGTGATGCGATGAAGCTCTCGCAAGATTGTAGTAACAGCGGCGATCTGTCCTCCCACGTTTCCTTCGATTGTCTGGACTGCTCCGTAGGAGATCGCGGCATTCCGGAACCGATTGGACATTGCGCCCCAGTCGGCGGCCACCCGCTCCGGCGTTCCCACGAGCGCACCGAGCATCCCGGCGTAGGCGAGGCATGCGTCCAAGACGGGCCGTTGCGCCCTTCGACAGCGTTCGAATTGGACATCGGCGTCGGCCAGTCGTCCCTCGGATGCCAGCTGGACTCCGATGAGCAGAGCGGCAAGAGCGCGTCGGGCCGGATGGTGGTCCGAGTCCGCCTCGATTTGCATCCAATCGAGAAGCCAGCTCGTCGGAAGCCGCGCGGCGTCAGGATAGGCGTGCCTGGTGGCAAACGCGGGTATCAGTGGCGCGTCGGCGGTGACGCGATGCCACAGGGTCGCTGCCGCGGCCAGAAACAGCCGAGATCTCGTCGCCGCCGACAGCTCGGCCGGGCGGCGCCCAATGCTCGAGAGCGCCTGAATGTCCGCCGGCGCGGGCGCGGCGATCGCATCGTCGGCGAGGTTCGGGCCCGGCGTCTCGGCCCGAACCGCCACCGCCAGCCACCACGACAGCGCCACGCACCGAAGATTGGACGCCCTCCCTCCCATAGACCCCATCCCCTCAATGATTCACTTGCAGAAGGATTGGGCAGGGCCTGGCGCTCGGCGAACTACAGGCCGCACGTGCTGCTACCCGCGGCATCAGTGTTGAGCACGTAGTCCTGCACGAGATCCCGTCTCGCGTCCCCATCGGCCCGGCCCCGCAGTCGCCTCCGGTGGCGTAGCAGGCAGCCTCCTTCATACGTTGATTCTTTTCTGTAATGCCGACCACACCTTCAACCTTCCGCTCCTATGGCTCGAGGGACTTCGTCCGCTTGCCACTGGAGCGAACTCTCGTTTACGGACACGCCTCAACTTGCGCGGTCTCTGGGCACTCGCAACGGGAAGCGAGGAGCGAGGAGCGCTCGCCCGCACTGTGCTCGGGGACTGCGATGCGCTGGTGCGAAACGACAAGCTTGGGGATCCGGGATGGGGGGGCTCGGCACGGGTTTCAATGGGTGTTCGCCGGTCATGGGAACGGAGAGTTCACCCGGTTCAGCAAGCTGGGGCGGTTCACGGCTGTCCTCTCGTCACGGCGTGGCCGTTACGCACTGCACCTCGAGGACGGTGCCGAGGGGCGGGGTGGCGCCTCCGCGGTTGACGTCGATTGCGAAGTTCTGCGGCGCCTTCGGGCACTGCGGGGCGTTGGGATGGATGCACCAGCACGGCATGCCGGCGCTGCCCGGATCGCAGGCGGTGCCGGCCTGGATGACCGTCGAGCAGGGCGGAATGATGTGCTCCTCGGGGGTTTCACTGTTGGGGTTGATCACGTCGACCACCGAGCACTCGGGCTGCAGGCCGTCGAGGTTCGGGTTGCGGTCGGCGAGCGCCCTTTCGATGCATGGGTTGCCGATGGCGGTCTTGAGCAGCTCGGCGATCTGCGCCATTGCGTCCTGCAGGTTCTCGTTGCAGATGGTGGTGACGGTGTTGCGCCCCGGAAATGACGACAGGAACCTGTGCATGCGCACCGGCGGCGCCGCGCCGTCGTCGGGATCGTTGGGGTCGCGGGTGAAACACGACTTCTGCACGGACGGAAACATCGCGTTGTTGGGATCCGGCCCGACCGTGAGGGCACCCGTGGCGGCGTCGAAGTCGCCGATGATGCCGGCGACGATCACCAGCGACGGGTCGGCCTTCAGACCCCGAAGGAAGTCGATATAGCGCTCGACTTCGTACATGTACATCGAGTTGTCGCGCGGCCGGCAGCCGGTCTTGGGACCGAAGGCGCGCGGGTTGGGATCGTTGTCGCACTGCACGCCGAACTCGTGGCAGCGGAACGAGGTGCGCGGACCGAGCGCCGACATCAGGCCGGCGTTGGCATCGCCGAACATCGTGCCCATCTCCGTCGAGCAGTCGTCTTCGTCGGCGAGGAAGACGACGGCGAGGTAGGCCTCGGGGCGGTAGAAGCCGGGGTTCTTGCCGGGCTGCAGCGCGCGGTACATCGACTCGAGGTGCATCTCGAAGCCGCAGCCGCTGGTGCCGAGCGACGCCATGCAGGTGAAGAGCTGGGCGAGCTTGCCCTCCTGGTAATTGGTCAGGCGCGTGCCGTTGGGCTGCGCGATGTCCGAGATGAACGAGCCCTGCAGGCCGTATTGGGTGGCGCAGGTGTTGCCGGGCGGACCGGTCAAAAGATTGCCGTTGTCGCCGGCGGCCGGGCAGCCGGGCACCGACGGGGCGCCGGCGGCGCCGACGTTGGACGACAGCACACCCAGGTGGACGTCGGGCAGACCGCCTTCGATCTGCTGGAGCACGCCGATGAACTCGGGGAAATTCGCGGTGAGCTGCTGCTGCTCCGCGAGCATCGAGCCCGAGTTGTCGACCAGGAAGACGATGTCGAGGTTGCGGTTCAGGTTGACCGGGATGCGCTTTTCGAGCACTGGACCCGGCATCGGGTCGGGCTGTGGCTCGGGACAGCACGCCAGGATCGACAGGCCAAGGATCGCAAATCCGATACGACGCATGAGGGCCTCCTTCGCGCTGCATCTTCTCCTCTGGCATCCGATCGAGCAACTTGACCGTCTCCCGGAACGCAGCGCCATTCGTCGCCGCCTGACCATCCGGGGCGGTCTACGGAGTGATGCCCGCCAAGCGGGAAGACGACCAAGGAGGCGCCCTCGTGTAAGGCGGAGGTCGACCTGCTCGACCGGCTACAGAAGGCGATGGCGGTTCTGGATGAGTATGTCGACGTGACGCGGGAAAGCTGGGGCGGTTCAGAGGCTCAGTAACACTCCAGATCGACGGGGAATGGACTTGCAGTGACGGGAAGCTGCGTCCGCGAGAGGACCCGGGTGTAGTCGAACGGCACGAGGTCGATCATCCACAGGCCCGCTCGACCATCCCAGGAGAACTTCGCTACTCCGCCTGCGTCGGTCTCCTGGACGACGCTGCGCTCGGCCGCGGTCCCTTCCTTCGGTGGGTTCGCCGGGTCGATGGGGTAGAGGTAGACCTTCGTCGATTGGAGGGGGCTGGAGCGACCACTGCACCTTAGAGTAACCACGACCTCGAGTGGCACGGCTTTCGGCTGGCTCGCTCCTCGACGCCCCCAGCGGGCGCAGCTACCACAGGCGCTACTCAAGAGGAGTAGCAGAGCGACGGTTACGATGCCCCGGATGGCTACGCCGAGGCGCGTTCGCATGATGTTCATCTTGCACCTCCTCCATAGGGTCGGAAGCCGCCCGTTAGTAAGCTTGCCTAAATGCCGCTTGGCGGCGGGCCCAAAGTGTTGGCGGGCTCTTCCCCGGTCCCGGAAGAGCTTCGCCCGGGAGCGACGTCGCGCCGTGCTCGGATCTGGCAGCGCCCCAGGCCTTCTCGCGCTGCGCCACTGACTTCCTTCCGCATGGAACGGAAGGAGTCTATGGGCATCATGGTGGGAACCAGGCGGCGATCGTGGACGAGGATGGCCGTCCACAGCGACTTGTCGAGCGTCGCGAGCGATGTTCTAACCGCTTCGCAGTTCCCCTCCGTGGCCTCGCTAGCAGCACGGACTGCGTCGAGCAGCGCTTGTGCGCGTCGCAGGAGTTCGAGCGACGCCTGCGCGTCGGCGTTTGCGAGTTTCTTGTTCTCTGCCTTCGCGTGCCACGCTGCTGCGTAGAGGCGGTCGAATTCGCTGCGCAGCCGCGCCGTCTGCACCTCCAAGCTCATCGCCTCGATGGATTGCTGCACGGCCTGCCGTACCTTGATCTCCCCTACCGTAACCGTCAGCACGTCGAGCTTGCGGTGCACCCCGGGCAGGCCCCGTTCTTCTTCGCGCTGCATCACCAACGGGACTGCCGAGGCCTGGGCTTCGGGGTTGCTGCGCACCCTCTGATGCAACCGCGCAACTTCCGCCTGGAGCGCTGCAATCCGCTGCTCCGAGCGGGAGACCTGACCTGAGAGATCGGCGAGCATTCTCTCCATCGGGTGCAGCTGTTCGGTGACGGCGCTCACCAGGAACGGTGGATGAGCCTTCCTCGCCCCGGCTGTCGCGGGATTCACCGACGGGCTTGTGGCCCCAAGGTCTTCGCGGAGGCGATCGATACTGCGGTCGAGCTCGGAAAGGGTGTGCACGATTTGCGGGTCGTGACGCGTGAGGGGAACCATGCTCGTCTTCATTGCGCTGAACCACGCCGAGGCACCGAGCAAGGCCACGGCGACGAAGGCGCCGACGACGAAGACGGGCGAAGGCAGTGCGGAGCCGCCACTGCGGGCGCGTTGCGCGAACCGTGATCCCACCAGGCGCGTGAGTTCGCATGCGCTGGCTTCGAGCCCATGGCGGCGCAGCGTCGCTGCGTCGGCCGCGGGATCCATGTCGCGGCACAGGACCGCGGCGATCCGGCGAGCGCGCCACCCCTCTCGGCTCCATAAAGCTGCCTGACGCAGCGCCTCCGCACGCGCGGCGGCGAAGAGAAGCCGCTGCGTGACCGGCTCATCCTCGACGAGTTCGAGGAGCCGCGCCTGCTCGTCCCGGATCTCGTGCGCCCGCAACGGGCCCGAGTCGATCATCCGACGGACCAACTCGAGCCCGGCGGCGACCGCCGCCGAGGCGTGAGGCCCCGGCCCCTTTCGCGTCGCGGGCGGCGCCTTCCCGCTTCCTCCGCCTGCCGCGCCACCGACGCCGTATTCGTCGTCCCCTCCGTTCGAATCAGAGCTCATGCTGTCCTCCACCATCTGACGTACGCGCTCGGCCACGCTGTGCACCGCCTCCTGGTCGAGGCTCGTCCAGCCGTCCTGGTGCTTCCGCATCCGCTCGGCGTAGAGGCGCACGATGCGCTCTTCTTCTTCGGGTTGATGTTCTTCGGCGACCAGCTGAAGGTGCTGCTCGATCAGGACGGACTTCCAGCGGCGCGGTCTGCCGCGCCCACTCGGCTCGATCCGTTCGGGCTCGCACCGGCCACCGATCGCGCGCAGGTGGCGCAGGTAGATGGCGGCCGTGCGGTCGGGGACGCCCGCGTCTGGCGGGCGGCGAATGACGACCTGTGGTCCGTCGGGTCCGAGCTCCGGCGTGGACTCGAGGTGGCAGAGGCTCAGGTTCGTCTCCGCCTTGATTGCCGCCGAGCACAGCGCGCGGAGGAACTGGGCGTTGGTTGCCTTTCGTGGCGGCGCCGGAAGGTCATCGGGGAAGGGGGCCCCGCCATCTGAGCGATCGCGAAGGAGCTGGCGACGGTTCTCGTACAGCTCGGGCAGGTGGAACGCCGAGAGCCACCCGAAGCCGGCGTTGTCGCTGCTGCTCCGCGACTGGGCATGGCCGTAGAAGAAGAAGGGGCGCACGATGCGAGCGGCGTGGTCGCGCGCGCTTGCGAGCGAGAGGGGCACGGGCTGGATGCAGTGCGTGACGTCACGGCTGCAGCCGGCAGCCAGGAATGCGCTATTCCGAGGAGCCGCGTCGAGCACCTGCTCAACCCGCGCGAAGACCTCGACGTACTTGCGACGGAAGGCGTCAGTGCCTCGAGCGATGCTGCCTCGCTTCAACATCGGCCACTCCCGACTGTCTTGCGCATCATAGTACCGGGGAAGCGCGGGTTTTCCGGAACAGGGTCCCCCTCAGTCGAGCAGGGGCAACAGCAGTCGGACGATGGCCAGTTCCTCCGAGGGTACGACCTGCCCCCCGTGGCTCGCGACCACGTCGCAGATGTGCTGCAGCGCGGAGCGATCGGGCAGGATCCGCTCGCCGGCCCGGCCGGAGCATCGGAAGCTCAGCTCCGCCCATCGCTTCGCACGGCGCACGAGCAGCTCCACCGGCGACAAACCACGCGAATCGAGGGCGTTGAATAGCCCGAAGACCGCCCGACGCAACTCGATGGGGCGCCCCTCCACGCAGAGCATCTCAGGGGTCTCCGAGGCCCGCCGGAGGCGCAGATTGCCCGGGCTGGCCCGCTCCGCCATCTCGACGACATCGCCCACGATCGGACCGAGGAGCACTGGCCCCACCTCCTCGGCCTGCCAACGGAACTTACGGTTGAGCTCGATGTTGCGCGCGACGCCGTGCACCGCCTGCCAGGCCATCCGCCACATGTCCTCGAAGCCAGGCGGCGGCTCCACAAGCTGGAGGTAGCCCGAAAGAATCACCATGCAGTTCTGGATGGCGAGGTCCGCGGCTTCGGCCGGGTCACTCACAAACGGGTTCAGCGCCACAGGAAGACGGTCTACATCCTGCGCGATGACGCAGGCCAGCAACCGGATGAAGTCGGTGTCCTCGTGAAGAATTGTTCCGCGCCCGATCAGCTCGAGCTGTTGAGTGCGGATGCGAACGCGCGTCTGGATGGAGCGGCGGCCGCTGCGGTAACGTCCCTGAGGTCGGGACGGGTCCCGGATGCGTAGCGCGAGCTCCGAGCCGCTCTGGAGGGACTGCTGGGCGAGATCGAGCTTCTCCGGAATCCCGAGCTCCGATCCGAGCAGAAGGCGCAAGAGGTTGTATCGCTGGGCAGCATCGTCGCTTCTCATGACCGGCCCCCACGATAGCGATACCGGCGAACGTCATCGACGACCCTAATCTGGACGACGTTGCGGAAGACCAGCTCGCCGAGGACTCCGGTGAGTCGGCGGCTAGGCGCCCCAGCGGCGACCAGTTCTTCCTCGGTCATCTCGCGCTTGCTCATTATCAGGATTCTCAGGACGAGGACGCGCTCTCCGAGCGGCTCGAGGCAAGGCGCCGGCGCCTCGCTCTTCCGGCGGTTGGTTGGGTGGGCCATGCTGGTTCACCTCTCATCGCCAGCATGCATCGACCGGCATCTGCTTTTCAGGAACACAGCCCCTTCGCGCGCGGCGGTCGTCCCGGTACCAATGAGCAACCGGGAACTTGGGTCACACGTTGGACCGGGAAGCTGTCGACAAACGTCCAGACGGTGAGCGTCAATTGGGCAACCGAAAATAGAGGTCGCTTTGGCTATGAATACAACTTCGGCGACGACTGGGCGCGCTCGATCGTCGTCGAGAATGTACTGCCGGCCACCTCCAATGTCCGGTATCCGGTTTGCGGGGAAAGCTCGCGTGTCCGCCAGAAGACTGCGGCGGCCCCTTCCGCTATGCGAATCTCGTTGCTGCGTTCACCCGCCCCAAGCACCCCCGACGCCAGAGCTCCTCGAATGGCTCGGCGGTCCCTTCGACGCCGAGCGCTTCGACCTGGCGGACATCAACGCCGACCTCCGCTCGTCCCGCACCCGCCGCCTGACCGAGGGCCCGGCGCAGCTCGGTTCGTGCGGCTGGACCGTGACTATTCCGGCACCGCAATCCGACGGAGCCGTTCGCGGAGTTCGTCGCGGAATGCCTCCAACTCCCTCTCCGACCCTTCCCTCCCGTCGCGTTGTTCGTCGCGACGATCGTCAGTACCTCGGTCCCCTCGGAATCCCGCTGCGCACCGCTCGACTTCGCCTTCGGCTTATGCGAGTCGGTTCGCCCCGACCAGGGCCGCGCAGACGGGCCTCTCGTGTTCCGCACTCCTCCTTGCACGCGTGCTGCGTCCCCTACCCCGCCGGGATCCGTCGAGCATCCGGACTCGCGCTCGTCGGACATGGCCTTCACCGTGACATGAGCGGCTCGGCTCCCGGATTGTCTATCTTTCGAGGCTGCAGGCTTCACTTCATGTTGCGGCCCGCGTGCTTGCTCCCTCCGTAGAGGCTCTTGACGCCCCGCTCGTCCGCCGGTGTCTCCACCGCCCGGATGGGGCCTGCTACCCGGCGCTCCGGCGCCTACCGGGACGGGACTCGCACCCGCTGGAGAGGTGCAGCCTGCAGACGGTGCCTCGGTCGCCTCCGGCGACCGTCGTCCGTCTGCGTCACGACGCACCATGCCCGCGATGCTACCCGTCCGCGCGATCGCTGCCCAGCCGCTACGATACCCAGTCAGACGGCGGGATGGTCGGCGGGCTGCGTCTCGACGACGGGCTGCGCGACCTCGAGGAGGTCGGCCAGCTCGCGCGCGTTGCGGACGGCGTAGTCGGCATGGCAATTGTTCATCAGCACGTGGACCTCGCGGGTGCGCTCGGCCAGCGCCCGGATCCGCGGCATCCACTCGCGCAACTCCTCGATGGAATACCGGTAGTCGGTCGCGGGGATAGACGCGCCGCTTGTCGCGGACCGTGGACGGGAGCGCGACGGGGATCCTGCGGAGGAGGGGCTGACCTACCGCGTCGGGTAATACAGGAGGTCTTCGAGACCCGGACTCCGGCACTCCGTCAGCTCCTTTGAGGTCATGGGCGAAGACGGGTTGCCGCGCGCCTTCGGCTCGCCTAACCGTGGGTCATGGGAGCCGATGGTGAGCAGTTCGTTGCCGGTGAGCATGCTGAGCCGGGCCTGGCACCCCGTCTGCCGGGCGAGGGCCCAGCGATCTTCACTTCACGAAGAGCGTGACGTCGTGAAAGCTATTGGGCCGAGCGGCGATGGGGCCGAGGATGGTGACGCCTGCCAGGTCGACGGGGAAGGGCAAGGGGCCCCTTACGGAGACTCCGCGGAGGGCGTCGAGGCCGTCGGAGCACCGTCACTCCCGGTCCGCCTGCGGCGGAGTCCGGCCCCACCGGCGCAGCGCGTTCTCGAGCCGGGTGCGGGTGCTTGGCGGGGTCGAGGGCAGGAGGTCCCTGACGCGGCTCGTCCAGTCGGAGGCCGCTGTGAAGAGTGAAGTCCGCGCGACGAATTCCCGTTGGCGGTCCGAACCGGATTCCAGCACCGCCATCGCAGCGGCCCCAAAGTTCGCCGCCATGACCGTCCCCTCGAGCTTCTCGAGGAGATCCTCGAGAGCGGCCTCGATTCCTGGCAGATCATCCCTCAGCTCGCACGGCCAATGCCCGGTGTCGGCCGTCCTCGCGATCGCCTCCCTGAATCGGAAGTCGGGAGTGTACCGATGGTGCAAATAGACGACCTCCCTCTCCGAGACTCGCAAGAGGTGCCGGGGGTTTTCCTCGTCAAACGCGCCAGTGATCAATTTCCGCCCCCTTTCACGAGCGCCTTGATTGTCGCCTCACCGACGGGTACCGGCGCTCGGGCGGTGGCGCGCGAGGCAACCTCCGGCCTGGTTGGCGGATGCGGGCACGTCACCAGAGGCGGACCCCCTCTGTCTGTCCGTGCCTGGTGCTCCCGTCGTAGCTCCGCTGCCGGCTCTCCATCTCCTCGGTCGCGCGCCTGCCGAGGTGCTCCGCTTCCTGCCCGACCTCCGCGCAGGTCGGTCGCAGTGGCAGCGCGTCCAGCGCGTCGCGGAGCCTGGCGGCGGCCTCCTTGACGATGGTGCCGTGCCGCTCTTCGTGCGTCTTGAGCGCCTGGAGGTAGGCAACCCACCGCCTGTCGAGGCCAGGGGTCGCCCATGAGAGCGGGGTCCAGCGCGGTAGCACGTAGTGGATCTCCGCACGCACCACGACGCGCGACAGGCGGCAGCCCCCGGGGGCCAGCCAGTACTGCGACTCCCAATCGATCCGATGGCGCGTGTGCCCGTCGTACCGGCGCCCATCGGCGAGCACCGTCCCGACGCGGCCGAGGGACGCGCGCAGCTCGGCGGCCGTCGCGCCGGAGATCGTGTAATCCTCCATGGCGATATCGGATCCGAATTCGAGCTCCGTCGACAAGCTTGCGGCCGCACTCGAGCACCACCACCACCACCACTGAGATCCGGCTGCTAACAAAGCCCGAAAGGAAGCTGAGTTGGCTGCTGCCACCGCTGAGCAATAACTAGCATAACCCCTTGGGGCCTCTAAACGGGTCTTGAGGGGTTTTTTGCTGAAAGGAGGAACTATATCCGGATTGGCGAATGGGACGCGCCCTGTAGCGGCGCATTAAGCGCGGCGGGTGTGGTGGTTACGCGCAGCGTGACCGCTACACTTGCCAGCGCCCTAGCGCCCGCTCCTTTCGCTTTCTTCCCTTCCTTTCTCGCCACGTTCGCCGGCTTTCCCCGTCAAGCTCTAAATCGGGGGCTCCCTTTAGGGTTCCGATTTAGTGCTTTACGGCACCTCGACCCCAAAAAACTTGATTAGGGTGATGGTTCACGTAGTGGGCCATCGCCCTGATAGACGGTTTTTCGCCCTTTGACGTTGGAGTCCACGTTCTTTAATAGTGGACTCTTGTTCCAAACTGGAACAACACTCAACCCTATCTCGGTCTATTCTTTTGATTTATAAGGGATTTTGCCGATTTCGGCCTATTGGTTAAAAAATGAGCTGATTTAACAAAAATTTAACGCGAATTTTAACAAAATATTAACGCTTACAATTTAGGTGGCACTTTTCGGGGAAATGTGCGCGGAACCCCTATTTGTTTATTTTTCTAAATACATTCAAATATGTATCCGCTCATGAATTAATTCTTAGAAAAACTCATCGAGCATCAAATGAAACTGCAATTTATTCATATCAGGATTATCAATACCATATTTTTGAAAAAGCCGTTTCTGTAATGAAGGAGAAAACTCACCGAGGCAGTTCCATAGGATGGCAAGATCCTGGTATCGGTCTGCGATTCCGACTCGTCCAACATCAATACAACCTATTAATTTCCCCTCGTCAAAAATAAGGTTATCAAGTGAGAAATCACCATGAGTGACGACTGAATCCGGTGAGAATGGCAAAAGTTTATGCATTTCTTTCCAGACTTGTTCAACAGGCCAGCCATTACGCTCGTCATCAAAATCACTCGCATCAACCAAACCGTTATTCATTCGTGATTGCGCCTGAGCGAGACGAAATACGCGATCGCTGTTAAAAGGACAATTACAAACAGGAATCGAATGCAACCGGCGCAGGAACACTGCCAGCGCATCAACAATATTTTCACCTGAATCAGGATATTCTTCTAATACCTGGAATGCTGTTTTCCCGGGGATCGCAGTGGTGAGTAACCATGCATCATCAGGAGTACGGATAAAATGCTTGATGGTCGGAAGAGGCATAAATTCCGTCAGCCAGTTTAGTCTGACCATCTCATCTGTAACATCATTGGCAACGCTACCTTTGCCATGTTTCAGAAACAACTCTGGCGCATCGGGCTTCCCATACAATCGATAGATTGTCGCACCTGATTGCCCGACATTATCGCGAGCCCATTTATACCCATATAAATCAGCATCCATGTTGGAATTTAATCGCGGCCTAGAGCAAGACGTTTCCCGTTGAATATGGCTCATAACACCCCTTGTATTACTGTTTATGTAAGCAGACAGTTTTATTGTTCATGACCAAAATCCCTTAACGTGAGTTTTCGTTCCACTGAGCGTCAGACCCCGTAGAAAAGATCAAAGGATCTTCTTGAGATCCTTTTTTTCTGCGCGTAATCTGCTGCTTGCAAACAAAAAAACCACCGCTACCAGCGGTGGTTTGTTTGCCGGATCAAGAGCTACCAACTCTTTTTCCGAAGGTAACTGGCTTCAGCAGAGCGCAGATACCAAATACTGTCCTTCTAGTGTAGCCGTAGTTAGGCCACCACTTCAAGAACTCTGTAGCACCGCCTACATACCTCGCTCTGCTAATCCTGTTACCAGTGGCTGCTGCCAGTGGCGATAAGTCGTGTCTTACCGGGTTGGACTCAAGACGATAGTTACCGGATAAGGCGCAGCGGTCGGGCTGAACGGGGGGTTCGTGCACACAGCCCAGCTTGGAGCGAACGACCTACACCGAACTGAGATACCTACAGCGTGAGCTATGAGAAAGCGCCACGCTTCCCGAAGGGAGAAAGGCGGACAGGTATCCGGTAAGCGGCAGGGT